>Ga0272442_10000508_pt1 | contig 62500 bp, 51 predicted proteins | sample SSMForm2O_FD_200262 | JGI IMG/M metagenome (GOLD analysis project Ga0272442, IMG submission 200262) | Marine sediment archaeal communities from Little Sippewissett salt marsh, Falmouth, MA, United States - SSM-Form-2O | ecosystem: Environmental > Aquatic > Marine > Wetlands > Sediment ...
TTCCTGCCGGGTCACCGGGTGACAGGCCCCGGGCACGCTCCTTGCGCTTCAATAACACCCGTCGAAACCGTATCGCCCCCTTATCAAAGAACAGGTTCTGCTTATATGATGGGGCCTGTGCAGTCTACTTGCAAGGATTTTTAGTTTCTTCGGATACGTCGTAAGGGCGGTTCGCGAACCGCCCTTACAACTGGACAAGCGTATAATAAACTAGTATAATACTAGTAATATACTTGCATGAGGTCGTAATGCCGTCACTCGTAATAAAAAATTTGCCTGAAGAAGTGCACAGAAAACTAAAGGAAACCGCAAAAAGGGAACACAGGTCCATGATACAGCAGGCGATCGTCCTGCTTGAGCGCGGTCTGGAAGAAGTACCCCGACTCCCGCAGTTCAAGCCCGTAAAAGGTGCTTTTCCGGTTACGGACACCTTTATTAACAAGGCAAAGAGAAAAGGAAGAAAATGATCGTCGTTGATACAAACATCATCGTTTATTTCCTTATCAGGGGAAAGAGGACAGAAGCGGCGCATGAGGTGTGGAAGAAGGATCCACAGTGGGTTGTTCCCGCTCTGTGGCGATCGGAGTTCATGAATGTGCTCGTAATGTACGTGGAACACGGCGGACTGAGCAAATCATCATGCATGAAACTTTTCCACGATGCAGTGGACCTTTTCATGCACCAGGAAGCGGCAGCTCCCCTGCGGGATGTTTTATCCACAGCCCTCAGCGCCCATATTACCGCGTATGATTCATATTACATATCACTTGCCCGGTTTCTGGATCTGCCGCTGATAACGCAGGACAGCGAACTACTGAAAAAATTCCCATCCGTTGCCTTTACAATGAAAAACTATGTTGAACGGTTCTGAGACATGATTATGGAATGAAATAAATAATGCTATTCGAAACATCAGGAATCGAGGTCGCGTGGTGGGTGCCGCCAGTGGCCGCGTTTATCATATCAACGCTCTTTTCAACCGGCGGGGTCACGGGCGCCTTCATGCTGCTGCCCTTCCAGGTAAGCGTTCTGGGATTTACCACCCCGGCCGTGAGCGCGACCAATCATCTTTACAACGTGTTGGCCATTCCCGGAGGAGTCGTTCGCTTCATACGCGAAGGACGCATGCTGTGGCCCCTTGCCGCCGTCATAGTGGCCGGCACCCTGCCCGGCGTAATCATTGGAACCTGGATCAGGGTTAGCGTTCTGCCGGATCCAGAGGCATTCAAGCTCTTTGCAGGGTGCTTTCTTCTTTTAATAGGAAGCAGGCTGTTGTGGGAAAACGTATTAAGACCCGTTCTTGCAAAAAAACACAGCGCGCAGAGCAGAAAAAATCCGCAAGAGGATCATATCACGGGCGTGGACGTAAGCGGGTTTACGTTAACAAGGATTGAATACACTTTCTCAGGCAATTCATACAGCATTCATACATCATGGCTGCTGCTCTTAACCGCCGCGGTGGGCATAATGGGCGGCGCATACGGCGTTGGAGGCGGGGCCATAATCGCGCCCTTTCTCGTGAGCTTTTTCCGCCTGCCCGTTTACACAATTGCAGGTGCCACCCTCTTCGGCACCCTGGCCACTTCGGTTCTGGGAGTTGTTCTGTACACATTTTTCGGACCCGCCATGGGAAGCCCGGATCTTTCAATTTCTCCGGACTGGAAACTCGGCATCCTCTTCGGCATCGGCGGCTTTGCCGGAATATACGCGGGCGCCCGGCTGCAGCGCTTCATGCCGCAGAAGCTGATAAAGGCCATTCTCGCCCTCGGCATAGTTTCCGTGGGCACAAGATACGTAATCGGCTTTTTCCAGCTTTGAGAGGATGATTTTTACATCAGGTATGATACCATATTCAACTAGGAGGTATTTTTACCATGCTGGTGAAACCATTCCTTTGTTTAACGTTTACCGTGTTATTGATCATTGTCAGTGGCTGCCAGACAAAGTACTCCCGCGACAAGGATGCAGGACAACCGGACGCCTCTCTGGAAGCGGGCAGCACCGACTCTGATACAGACGCCGACACCGACACTGACAGCGACACTGATTCCGACGATGACTGCGCCGGAGTTGGAGAACACGCCACGAATTCCCTGAGCCCCGTGGACATAATCATCACCGTGGACAACTCGGGCAGCATGACGGACGAAATCGTTTTTGTGCAGGAAAACCTCAACAGCTTCTCAAAACAGATTACGGACGCGGGCATCAATTCACAGATTCTCATGATATCGGCGGACAGCACGGATTCAAACGGCATCTGCGTGGATGAACCGCTCGGAAGCGGCAGCTGCCCGGACGATTCAAACGAGCCGGAATACAATCACCTGCCATGGGAGGTGGCGAGCTCCAACTCACTCATCATACTCTCGACCATGTACAACCAGTGGAAGTCGTATCTCAGGGATAATTCGGTCCGCCACATCATTGTTGTTACCGACGACAACTCCATGCCATTTGCAACCGCAAACTGGTTCATAACGGCAATGGAGAAAAAGGACCCGCCTTTTGACAGATTCACTTTCCATGCGATCGCCTCTTCGCTGAACCCGGACGAGGCCTGCGCCCAGGACCCTCCGCATGCGTGCTGTGAGCTTTCGGCCAGCAGGGGTACTGTTTATGAAAAACTCGTCGATCTGACAGGCGGAATCCTCGGCGACCTGTGCGAGCAGGACTTTCAGCCCGTGTTCGACGAGGTGGCCAGGAAAGTAGCCGACGTGCCCATTGCGTGCGAATGGGTGATACCGCCTCCGCCCAACGATCAGATTCTGGACAAGGAAAAGGTGAACGTTGAATTCACTGACGGCGAGGGGGAGACCCACGAGATATACTATGTGGAATCAAAGTCCGACTGTGAAAAAACCGAGGAACACGCGTGGTATTACGATGATCCCGTGCATCCTGAAAAAATACTCGTGTGCCCGGACACCTGCGAATGGATACAGGCTGACCTGAACGCGCAGATAGAGATAATGTTCGGGTGCAAACGCAAACCCGCCCCTGTTGAATAGTAATAAATAACAGTCTGAAAGTCCGCAGCCTGCCGGGATTTTAAAAAATACCCCGGGCGAGATATGTGAAGCTTATGCCTGCTGCACACGCTCCATGCTTGCATTCTACAGGTGCAATATTTGCACTTGATTGTTTTAATTGATTTTTTAGGTATTGCACTTTGATCAGTAATAATAAGGTTTTCAGCCACATTGGAACTTCTGGCACGAATTTTGAGTACGCTAACAGCGGAACCTGCTGCTTATCAGGCCGCCTTGCTCACATACGCTTACTGCTTTCTTGACGAATATTTAAAAACCACGTGACCGCAAAGGAGGAAGTTTTTATGCACATAAACACGTTCAGATCAATTCACATTGTTATTATCTGTCTTGTTTTTACTGCCAGCAGCTGCGGGGGATCCGGCAGCAGTGCGGAAGAAGAATCAGGAAATAATAACCAGAACAAAAACACATCAGACGGCGGCGCAGACGGTTCAGGCGATACAGACACTGACTCGGATTCCGATACAGACAGTGACAGCGATTCGGATTCGGACACGGACAACGACACTGACTCGGATTCCGATTCAGACGGTGACGGAGAATACGATCGCGATAAGGATTACATCCTGGTCAATCCATCGAGAAGCAACGCCGCATATCTCATAAACATGAACAAGGAAATCGTCCACACATGGAACTGCGATTGCGGGCCAGGCAATCACGCAGGATATCTTCTCGAAGACGGAACCCTCCTGAGACCGGGACAGGTTATGAACATGAATTTCACAGGTGGAGGAGGTGGTGGAAAGATCCAGAAAATCACCTGGGACGGAACCGTCGAATGGGAATACACATACAGCTCAGACACCGTACACCTTCATCATGATCTGGAGCCCATGCCGAATGGAAACATCCTAATGATTGCCTGGGAAATCAAATCTGCGTCTGAAGCAGAAGACAGAGGCCGGATAAATGCAGAGGAAATGTGGCCTGATCACGTAATCGAAATAGAACCAACGGGCACTTCAGGAGGCAGCATCGTCTGGGAGTGGCATGCATGGGATCACCTGGTACAGGATACCGATCCCGGCAAAAACAACTACGGAGACGTGGCCTCGAATCCGGGCAGATTCAATATCAACGCACTAAACAGCGGCGTAAAGCAGCCGCCTGGACCTGGCAATGGCGGTGACTGGCTGCACCTTAACGGCATCGGTTATAATCCCGAACTTGATCAGATCGTAATGAGTTCTCATTTCATGAGCGAGTTATACGTAATCGATCACAACACGACCACGGCAGAGGCAAAAGGCGCAAAAGGAGACATACTCTACCGCTGGGGCAATCCGCAGGTTCACGATGCATCAGGGGAACAGAAGTTCCAGGTCATCCACAACGCCCACTGGATACAGTCCGAATCAACGAATTTCTTTGAAAAGGCCCTTCCGGGTGCAGGTAACATACTTGTTTTCAACAACGGCGAAAACCGTAAATACTCCACTATCGATGAAATCGAAACGCCCGTAGACGGCAGCGGTAAATATACGACACCATCTGCGGGAGACGCCTTCGGCCCGAACGATCCAACGTGGATCTATGAAGCCGACCCACCGACGTCTTTCTACGCAAACCACATTTCAAGCGCCCAGAGACTGCCTAACGGCAATACCTTCATATGCGAAGGAACCACAGGACGCCTGTTTGAGGTAACAGAAGACGGTGACATGGTCTGGGAATATCAGGGACAGGCCAGGGAAATAGCACGCGCCATACGCTACCCTTCCACCTACCCCGGGCTGGATCAGCTTGATTAGGGGAAATGGAGAAATTCAATGAAAAGAAAAAATAATTTACTGGTGTGTTTATTGATTCTGCCTGTTCTTTATGCCTGTGAAAAATCTGATGATGGCCAGGTAGATGACGAAAATACACAGGATAAACCAGATGCCGGATCAGACACTGATACAGATTCTGATACTGATACAGACACTGATACTGATACTGATACGGACAGCGACACTGATGCAGATGGTGACGCCGATGCTTCTGCAGAAACAGACTGGGTGTTAATAGAGGCCGGGAGTTTTGACATGGGGTGTTCACCAGGCGATTCAGACTGCGAGGACGCGGAAAAACCCGTGCATAAGGTTAAGATTGAAGCATTCGAGATTACGAAGACGGAAATCAACCAGCTTCAGTACGAATCCATAATGGAATTCAATCCCAGCATCTTTCCTGACTGTCCTGCCTGCCCCGTTGATACGGTCACATGGTACGAGGCAAAGGAATTCTGCGAGGCAGTTGGCGCACGCCTCCCCACCGAGGCCGAGTGGGAATACGCAGCCCGGGCTGGAGCCACAACAAAGTACAGCTGTGGAGATAATGCCGGGTGCCTGGATTCTGCCGCATGGTACCTGGACAATGCCGGAAACAGAACGCATCCGGTTGATTCAAAAGAGGCAAATGCCTTCGGCCTTTACGGCATGATGGGTAATGCATGGGAATGGATACAGGACTGCTGGCATGACAACTATGACGGCGCCCCTGACAACGACAGCGCATGGGAAGATGGTGACTGTGAATACAGGGTGTTGAGAGGCGGCTGCTTCGGACTTGATGAGAAGGGAGTCAGGATTTCCAACAGAAACGGGGACTATGCGGATACTTACTTTGTCCCTGCTCCGGGAATAAGGTGTGCGCGTGATGTTGAATAACAAGATAAAATACTGGCTTATGGATGCGACAGTGTGTTTGATTCTGTTGTGTGCATGCGGAAACGGAAGCAATGGCCCTGATGAAGAAGCGGATGCTTCCGCAAAATCCGATGCTGCAATAAATGAAAACAGCTCATTTTCATGTCCTGATGATGCCGCGGATCAGAAACAGCGGCCTGATGGGTGGACTGTAGAGAGTCACTGCAGCAAGGTGCCTCCTGCATATGACATGCTGTTCAGGGATGACGTGGTTCACAGGTTTGATTTTATTATTGAGCCCGATGACTACGCCAGATCCCTGGAGGATCTTTCAGACAAGCTGTCCGGTGGCGGTCCTCCGGGAAGTGAGGATAATCAAGAAGATCCCATTTTCATCCCCGTAACAATGAAATTCGGCGATCTTGAATGGACAAAGGTGGGTATGCGCTACAAGGGCAACAGTTCCCTGCGGTCCGCATACCAGAGCGGAATAAGAAAGCTCGCCATACGCCTGAACTTCGAGCTTTTCGAAGACGTCTATCCAGAAACCATGAACCAGCGCTTCTACGGGTTCGAGAAAATGACTTTCAGCAACGCGTTCAAGGATTCTTCACTCATAAGGGACAAGGTTGCCGCCGACATTTTCAGAAACGCCGGAGTTCCTGTTGCCAGGGGGGCATTTGCCCGAATCTATGTGGACTATGGAGAAGGACCCGTTTACTTCGGTCTGTATACCATGATCGAGGATCCGTCGGATAAAATGCTGGATGAGCAATTCGGGAATGAGGACGGCAATCTTTACAAACCCGAAGGCGATGCCGCGAAACTGGGTTTTTTCGATGAAAAGGATTTCGACAACAAGACAAACTGGGAAAACCCTGACTACACGGACGTGATCAACTTTATCGATGCCCTGAATTCCGATCGCAGCAACGCTGAATTCTGGAAAAGCAATCTTGAAGCCGTATTCAATGTGGAGGGATTCCTGAGGGTGCTCGCCGTAAATCAGGCCATGGTGAACTGGGATAGCTACGGGTTCATGAGTCACAATTACTATATCTACCAGAACCTGGACGACAACGGCAGGCTGCACTGGTTTCCATGGGACCTGAACGAGGCCATGATTAACAAGAGCCCGGGCGGAATTGATGCGAGTTCCGTGCTTCTGGAAGAAATTACTGCTGAATGGCCTCTCATACGATACCTGCTTGATGATTCTGAATATTTATCAAAGTACAAGTCTGAGCTGGAGGCTGTTCTGGATGGTGGCTTTGCCATTGATACCGTTCACAACATGATGGACAGGTATCATGAGCTTATCGAGTCATACGTAATCGGCCCTGACGGCGAAAGGCAGCCCTACACTTTCCTTAAAAGCGACAGTGAGTTTGCTGATTCCCTTACAGACGGGAAAGACAGTCTTAAAAATCACGTGGAGGACCGTCAAAAAGCCGTGAAAGCCGCTCTTGAACAGTAAAATATTCCCTTTCTTATTTTTCTGCGTCTGGAACGAAAGTCAGGCATCGCCGGAGGCCCGGGATCCTCAGTCAATGGACAATTGTAATGCATTCGTGCTAATTGAGCTTGAAACAGCCGCGGACAGGAATTCCCGTAATGCAGAACAACAAATCACCGTCATCCAGCAATTTCATCAAGGAGATAATCAGGCAGGACGTTGAATCAGGTAGACACAACGGCCGTGTAACTACGCGTTTTCCGCCCGAGCCCAACGGATACCTGCACATAGGCCATGCCAAGTCCATCTGCCTCAACTTCGCTCTCGCCCGCGAGTTCGGCGGAAAGTGCAACCTGCGTTTCGACGACACTAATCCGGCAAAGGAAGAGACCGAGTACGTGAATTCAATAAAACACGACATCCGCTGGCTCGGCTTCGACTGGGAGGATCGCGAATACTATGCGTCGGATTATTTTGATCAGCTCTACGAATGGGCCGTGCAGCTCGTAAAGAACGGATCCGCCTATGTGGACAGCCTGAGCGAAGAGGAGATAAGAAAATACCGGGGCGATTATTATACAAAGGCCAAAGCCAGCCCTTACAGGGACAGAACGCCGGAAGAAAACCTCGATCTCCTCGAACGTATGAAGGCGGGAGAGTTCCAAGACGGCGAGCACGTCCTGCGCGCAAAGATAGACATGGAATCGTCCAACATGAACATGCGCGACCCGGTCATGTACCGCATCAAGCATGCGGCCCATCACAGGACGGGCGACAGATGGTGCATCTATCCCATGTATGATTTCGCCCACGGTCAGTCGGACGCCGTCGAGAAAATCACGCATTCACTGTGCACGCTGGAGTTCGAGAACCACAGGCCGCTTTACGACTGGTTCGTGCAGGCGCTTAAAATAAAAAACCCGCCGCATCAGTACGAGTTCGCGCGCCTCAACCTGACCTACACCGTGATGAGCAAGCGCAGGCTTCTGGAGCTGGTTCAGAAGAAGAAGGTCTCCGGATGGGACGACCCCAGGATGCCTACAATATCCGGCATGCGCAGGAGGGGATATCCCGCGGCCGCCATAAGAAAATTCTGCGAGCGCATAGGCGTATCAAAGGCCGACAACATGGTGGACGTAGCGCTTCTCGAACACTGCGTAAGAGAACAGCTAAACGAAACGGCCCCCCGCGTCATGGCTGTACTGAATCCGCTGAAGGTGGTTATTCTGAACTATCCGGAAAATGAAACAGAGGAATTCGAAGGACCCCTTCATCCCGAAGATGCTTCCATGGGATCGAGAAAGCTCCCCTTTTCCCGTGAAATCTACGTTGAGAGGGACGACTTCAGGGAAGACGCTCCGAGAAAATGGCACCGGCTGGCACCGGGAAAAGAGGTGCGGCTGAGGTATGCGTGCCTTGTCAAATGCGTGGACGTTAAAAAGGATCCGGATACAGGCGAAGTCATGGAGCTTCACTGCACATGGGATCCTGAATCGCGCGGAGGAAAATCCCCTGACGGCAGAAAGGTAAGGGGCACTCTACACTGGGTTAGTGCACATCATGCACTGAAAGCCGAGGTCAGGCTTTACGACAGGCTTTTCACTGTTCCCAATCCAATGTATGCAAAAGAAGGCAAAAGCTGGGAGGACTTTATCAACCCGCACTCGATTGAAGTTGTAACTGACTGTGCACTGGAGCCTTACCTGTCTCAAATCGATCCTGGCACAAGAATTCAGTTTGAAAGGATCGGTTATTTCTGCGCGGATTCGGACGAATGCACAAAGGATACCCTCGTATTTAACCGCACCGTGCAGTTGAGAGACACCTGGGCGAAAATTGAACGCCAGCAGACCAAATCCACCCCCGATTCATCGGGCAGGCACGGTGACCTGCCCCTACTACAAAATGAAACGAATGAAATCAATATTCAGGATTTCGCGAAACTCGACATCCGCGTGGCCGAAATAAAAGAAGCAGGCCTTGTTGAGGGTGCTGACAGGCTTATTTTCGTAAAGGCCGACATCGGCGGCGGACGCATACTGAATATTTTCTCCGGCATCAGAAAATCCTATCCTGACCCCTCTGTCCTTGTGGGGAAAAAGGTCGCCGTGCTCGCAAACCTGAAGCCCCGCAAAATGAAGTTCGGAGTATCCGAAGGAATGCTGCTTACGGGCGGCGAAAAAGACGATGCACTTTCAGTTGCATTTTTTGATGAAACCGCCGTGATCGGTGAACGGATTTCATGATCCCGCACTTTCCATTCAGCATCCTGAGGCCGGATTCCCCCACTGAACCCGCTTTTACGATCTCCGAAGTCAGGCACAGGGCCAAGATGGATCAGAACGAAAGCCCTCTTGATGTTCCGGATGAAGTAAAAGACGCGATCCTTGGCACACTTTCGGACATGAAATGGAACCGTTATCCGCAGCCTAAAAAGTATGCAGAAGTCAAAGAGGCGTTCGCCCCCCTCATTGGACAGAAGCCCGAAAACTTGATCCTGACCGTGGGCGGGGATCAGATGATACTGCTCGCATACCTGGCCGCCGGAGGAGCGGGAAGAAGCGCGCGCGTATTCCTGCCCACCTACCCCATTATTCCGGCCTTTGCCCGGACAACGCAGACACAGTTGGACGAAATAATACTCGGACCGGATTTTGATATTGCAGCCCGCGGGCTCGGGGATGATGTGCATCTGCTCATACTCGTCAGCCCTAATAATCCGACCGGAAACGGGCCGGGCAGAAGCCTGATTAAGGATGCCTTGAAAAAAAACTGCCTCGTGTTCCTGGACGAGGCTTACGCGGACTATGCAGGAGAATCGGCCGTGGACCTTCTCGAAAAGCATCCGAATCTGCTCGTAAGCCGCAGCCTTTCCAAATCCCTTCTGGCCGGCGTCAGGCTGGGATACGGCATCGGGCACGCGTCCATAATCAACGTTCTGGAAAGGCTCATTTTCGCACCCTATCACCTGAACGGACTGCAGCTCGCGGCCGCGCTTAACTACGAACTGATCAAACCCGGACTCGACGATCTCGTAAGCGGCATAAGGTCCGAACGCGAAAGGGTTCAGGAGGGATTGGGAAACACGGGCATCAGGTACTGGCCGAGCAGGGCCAACTTCGTTCTTTTTGAAGTGAACGATGCTGCATCCACCTATAAAAAACTCCTCGAACACGGCATCCGCATCCGCGACGTATCCCGGATGCCCGGAATGCGCGAACACCTCAGGGTCACCATCGGCACGCCGGAAGAGAACGATATGTTCCTGGATGCACTAAAAACATCGATTTAAAAGTTACACAAACAGAACTGTAACATCGTAACGCGCAACAAGTGAATCCGCCGTTATCAGCGTCATTTTTTCGGTCACGGCCTGGGCAACAAGCATACGGTCAAACGGATCGCGGTGAATATGGGGAAGGTCGGCTACCGCAAGAGCATGTTCACTCCTTACGGGCAGCGAAATTATATTGCTGCGTCTGAGCCGGTCCGGAACATATTTTGCCGGAGGCACCGGAAGCCTTAGCTTGCCGAGCGCGTACTTTATGGCAATCTCCCAGCTTGAAGCGGCGGACAGATACAGTTCTGTCTGTGCTGATTCGACTGTTTCAACGGCCTTATGCCCGAGCCTTTCGGGTTCGGACTCCATCCACAGCCAGCACTGGGTGTCCAGGAGGTATCGCAAATCATTCCTTCAGTTCAAATGCGTCGAGCACGTCGTCCGGCAAGGGAGCGTTGAAATCATCCGGAACAACAACAGCGCCCCTGTCCCTGCCCAGAATGCGTTTTTCGGGTTTCTGCTCTATAGGTATAAGACGGGCAACGGGTTTCCCCGCCCTTGCGATGATTATGTCCTCACCTGCTGCGACACGGTTAAGAAGCCGGGATAAATGGGTTTTTGCTTCGTGTACGTTTACCGTGCTCATTATCCAATAATGGACTAAGTTCTTAGCTAAGTCAAGTCATCCAGCGACATCAAAAGGGTGTATGGCACTTTTGCAGGCAGAAATACTTTCAGCATAATTAAACATCCAAGATTAAGTACTCCACATGCACTGATAGTATATTATGCTCTTAGTACCTTTTCACTTGGTACCAGGAAACACCATGAACCGGATTCCAATACTTACCGCAGTGATTATCACGATGGCGCTTTCATGCCACAAATCAGTTGTTGAGACTGAACAGGATTCAGGAACAGATGCTTCCAAGCATTTTCCTTCCGATGACAAAAGCGGCATGGACACTGACATTGATACGGATGGTGATTCTGACAGCGATATAGATGCGGATGCTGATGTGGATACCGACATGGACGCAGATGCAGATTCCGATACAGATGCAAGTCACATTTACGAGTGGCACACATTCATGGGCTCCGGCCATATTAATAACAGCGATTTCATCAGTGCGGACAGCAGCGGCAATATTTATATTACTGGAACAAGTTATGGAACATGGTACGGGCCTTCGGGTCAGAGCCCGCTTAATCCACATTCCGGATTAGATGATTTCCTGATACTCAAGCTGGGCAGTGATGGTGCCTATCAGTGGCATACTTTACTGGGCTCAGCTACTGGTGATATGGGAATAAGCAGCACAACCGACAGCGGCAACAATATTTATGTAACCGGATGGAGCGATTCAACTTGGAAAGGGCCGGGCAACAGCAGACCGATTCACGCGTTTTCTGAAAACAGCACCAATGCAGATGCATGCGTCATCAAGCTGCATAGTGACGGAACCTACAACTGGCATACATTCATGGGTTCAGCTGCCAATGATTTCGGTTATGGCATCGCAACCGACAGCGACAACAATATTTACATAACCGGAGACAGCGGTGGAAGCTGGAACGGACCGGGCGATGCAGGGCCGCTTAATGCACATTCCGGCTACAGGGACGTTGTCGTAATCAAGCTGGACAGCAACGGTGCTTACGAGTGGCATACTTTCATGGGTTCGGATCATGGTGACATAGGCATCGGCATCGCATTAGACGGCGATAATAACATTTATTTAACCGGAGGAAGCGACGCAACATGGAACGGGCCGGATGGCAGCAAACCTCTCAATGACCATGCCGGCGGGTTCTATCCCGAAGATATAGTCATAATCAAGCTCGACAGCAGCGGAGCCTACGAGTGGCACACATTCATGGGTTCCACTGAAAGTGATATAGGTCGTTACATCGCAATAGACACGGGCAACAATATTTATTTAACCGGCTCAAGCGATGCTTCATGGAACGGGCCTTCCGGTCAGAGCCCGCTTAACGAGCATTCAGGACTTTCCGACATAACGATAATAAAAGTGAACAGCAATGGAGCCTACGAGTGGCATACTTTCATGGGTTCCACTGGCATGGATTCTGATGACGGCATCGTGATTGACAGCGGCAATAATATCTATGTCACCGGATGGAGCAGCGCAGCCTGGACCGGACCAGGCGATATCAGGCCTCTTAGTCCATACTCAGGAGATTGTGATACAACCGTCATCAGGCTGGACAGCAACGGAAACTATGACTGGCATACTTTCATGGGTTCCGCATCTGATACTGATTACAGCCAGGGTATCACCATGGACAGCAGCGACAGCATCTATGTCTGCGGAAACAGCGGGGACCAGTGGAATGGACCAGGTGGTGCCGAACCTCTTCATCCGCACACCGGCAGCCCCGTTGAAATTTTCATATTAAAAATGAGTCAATATTGAGATCCGTCGGACCTGCGAGAAAGATATAGAGCTGATATTACGCATCGGCCAGCCGATATTACGCCTCAGGCGGACGATATTACACCTCAGCCAGCCGATATTGCACCCCAGCCGGCTGTCAGGGAAGTAATATCGACCAGGGAATGGTAATATCGTTGCCCGGCAGTGTAATATCGACACCCGACAAGGTAATATCGTGATCTGATAAAGCTATATCAATACTCCCCAGCGTAATATCAACAACTCACAACTCAATATCCATTATTTCCCTCAGGAACTGCATGCAGACGCCTGACAGGGTACACGATCTCGGTAACAGCAACCATTTTCAGAATGCAGACGTCAGCAGTCGCAACCAGGGTTCTCGCAGGTGAGGGTTACTCTGAGGTCGTACTCCCCTTCCACCCAGTCGGAGAAATAATCCATGTCCACAACGATGAAGTACCAGCCGTCATGATCCGCCGTAAGGTTGTACGTATAGCTGTCAAACTCAATCGTGCAGAAATGAAGTGTGGGACAGGTAACATCCTCACACCCGGAATTCGTATAAATAAACAGGCATGGTTCCGAGGACCATGATTCATCACAGCTGTCACCTGCATCTACGAAAATCTCGGCGGTTTCTCCGTTCAACATGTAGATGCGGTACACGTGATCATCCCCCTGCGCCTTGTTGTCGTCGGGATCATCCTGAACAGGATCATTTGGACATATCTCAAAGTTATTGTCAGCCGAGAAACACAGGTCACCGTGCACATTATAAACGGCGGCCGCCTGCGGACGGCCTATTATGCGGGCTTTGCTGCAGCCGTCCCTGTCCTGGCTTCCGTTGCTGCACGCATCCGTCGGCGGCGGGCACCCGGATGACCCTTCGCAGACCGGGCCCGGCTTGCATACGTCGTCTTCGGTCTCGGAGTTGCCGTCGTCGCATTCCGTTCCCGTACGCCACTGCCACACGCTCCCCACGTTAGTGCAGTAGTACGTTGTTCCAGAGCAGGACGTGGTCTGGCACAGCGTATGCTCGCCTTCGCTGCAGGTCTGAGGACTGCCCGAACTGCAGCTCCCGATCGCATTGTTGCCGCCGCAGTTTTCACAGGATCGTCCCGTATGGAATTCGTTGACATCGCTGCAGTCGTCCGCACACGCGCCGGCTGACGTGTAGCATCCCGAGCCGGATGAACAATGGGATGTACAGCATTCGTTTCCGCCGCCCACCTGGCATACGGTGGAAGACGGAGTACACGAACAGGTATCGCATTCTCCCAGGGCGCTGCAGTATCTGTTGCATTCATCGTCGTAATGGAAAAAGCTTCCGCTTGAACAGTAATCACCGGGGCATGACGTTGTCCCGCAGGGATCATTCGTATTCGGAGTCTCATCACATTCTGACGTACCGTTGCACGATCTCGTCATGCACGTAGTGCTCGTGCAGTCTATTATGGTGCCGTCGCATGACCCTCCACCGCATACGTCATTGTAAGTACAAGGTTCTTCATCATCGCATGACAGGCTCGTACGCCACTGCCAGGTACCCTGGTAATTGGTGCAGTAATACGTGGTACCACCGCATGAGACCGTCGCGCATTCAGTGTGACTCGAAAGGCTGCATTCTGCAGGACCACCGCCTCCGCATACGCCTTTGGCTCCTGCCGAGCCGCAGCCTGTGCATGTGCTGGCAAGGGTTTTAATATTTACGTTCGTGCATTGGTCAGTGCCACCGCAGGATCCGGCAGTGGTATAGCATCCGCTGATATCCGAGCATGCGATTTCACAGCATACGTTTTCGGCATGCACTGTACATTCATTATCGTCGGCCGGGCAATCGCAGGTATCGCAGCCGCCGTCCCCGTCACAATAGCGCGTACAGTCATCAGGATAGTCCAGCCAGCTTCCGCCCGAGCAGTCATCATCAGGACAGTCGGTTGTTCCGCAGGTCTCCGTTTTGGGTTTCTTATCTTCTATGCACCCTCCCTGTCCGTCACACGTCCGTTCAACGCAGTCTTCACTGTCACAGGGATGTTCAGTGGACTCACAGTTTCCATCAAGACATGCATCTGGATGGGTACAGTCATCCTCGTCATCGCAGAAAACGCTCGTTCTCCATTCCCACGTGCCGCCGTACCTTGTGCAGTAACGGGTAATTCCGCCGCATTCAATTTCCTGGCATTGCGTATGATTACCCGAACTGCAAACGTATGTATTTCCACCGGTACAGACACCCTCCGCGTTTGCAGGACCGCATCCCACGCAGGACTGACCTTTGGTGATGCTGTTGGTGCCGCATACATCATTACAGGAGCTGGATTCAGTATAACATCCGGTGACCGTGTCGCACAGACCTGTACAGCATTCGTTCGCCGGACCCGGTTCACATGCAGCGGGAAGGCTGCCCTCGCATGCACCTGTGCCGGAGCAGACGTCATTCTCGGTACAGGAGTCGTTGTCGTTGCAACCTGTCTCATTCCCGTACATGGCGCATGCGCCATTTCCGTCGCAGTCGCCCGTATCACCGCAGGTTGACGGCAGGGATTCATCGCATTCATCGTCGGGATCCGTACCTTCGTCATAGTTCGTGCATGTGCCCTCATGACCTGGAACATTACACGCCTTGCAGTCTCCGTCGCAGGATTCATTGCAGCAGTATCCGTCAACACACGGAAGGCCGTCGCAGACCTGTTCCGCATTGTCAGGAGTGCAGTCCATGTCCCCGTCAGAGTCAGAATCTGTATCACTGTCTGTATCGCTGTCCGAGTCCGTATCGCCGTCCGTGTCCGTGTCGGAATCAGTGTCAGATGCGCCATCGCCCGAAGCATCAGCATCCGCGTCCGCATCGGCAGATCCATTGCCTTCTTTTTCCGCCCCGGTGTCGCCTTTTTTACCGGCATCACGGTCCCTTATTGTGGGTGTGACTTCGGCGCAGCTCATGAATAACATGGCAGAAAGGAAAAAAACCCCTGCGATTCGAAAATTAGGCATCATATCCTCCATTATTCCGATCCTGTTATAATACTTTATCAGTATAACAATTATACAGCCCGTTGTCCTGAGTTTGTTAATGCGCCTCGTGCACAAAGCCCTGCATCCATCTTGAAAGAACCCGGTATCCTGCTGCATATTAGGGACACATAAATGGCGACAGCAAAGAAAAAAAGCACGAAAAAGGCATCCAGAAAGCCCGCCTTTAAGAAAACTGCCTCCAAAAAGCAGGCACCCGGTCTTTCACGCGCGCCTTCGCGCGGACTTTCGCGCGCGCCTTCGCGCGGACTTTCGCGCGCGCTTTCTCTTGCACTCGCACACGGCCTGATTACGAAGAAAACAAAAGTGCTGGACTGGGCCCCGGCGAATACGCGGAACATTCGCCTTCTCGGAAAACGCGGGATAAAAGCAAAGGCACTGGATCCGGAGAAAATGACCCGCGCGACAAAGACAAAGTCCGATGTGGTGCACCTGGGGTACGTGATAAATGCCATACAGGATCCGCACGAGAGGATGAAAACGCTTGTACAGGCCTTTGAGGCGGCGAAGCACGTTCTCATCGTTTCGGTTCACATCGATGTGGTGCCCGGGGATTTCGAGGAATACGAGGATGAAGCTCCGGTAAAAAAGAAGAGCTTTGTCATGCGTTACACACAGTCTGAATTCCAGCAGTTCATCGAGACCGTCCTCGGAAGAAGGGCGCGCGTGGCAACCCTGGGCGTTGCATACGTATTCGCGGACGCCGAGTCAGAGGCCCGCTTTATAGCCACAAAGGCGTTTTCACGCAGGCTGGAGTACCGGCCTGATCTGCTTCAGACCTTCAGCCTGGACGAAGTTGCAAAAAAATATGTATCTCAGGCAAAAAAGCTCGGCCGCATGCCGTCCCGGTCTGAGTTCAAGAAGTACGATAAGCTTATTGAAACATACGGCACGAGGGCAAACGTTCAGAGACTGTGCCTTAAAAAGCTGGACAAAGATGCATTTGAGGGAACACGGGACGAACGCGGGCAGGACATTCTGACGTTTTTCGGAATGATGAGGTTCGAGGCCCTTGAACCGCCGCCGCTGAAATTTCTCGTTCCCTCGATACAGAAGGATCTCAAGTCCATATGGAAGAGCCACAAAAAGGCCGTGAGCGAATCGGACACCCATCTCTTCGGCATGGGAAATCCGGACACAGTTTACGCCAACTGCAGACGGGCGGGTGTTGGAGTCGTAAGTGCCAGAAGCTTCAAGGTGCACGCTTCGGCTGAAGACGAGCTGCCCGCCCTGCTGCGCATCATCATACATGCGGCGAAAAAGATCGTGGGCACCATAGATTACGACATTGTGCAGATCAGCACTGACGGCCGCAGCGTCAGCTTTCTTACTCACGAAAGTTTTGACGATGTGGCGCATCCGGTGCTGAAAAGAAAGGTCGAAGTCTTCCTGCCGAGGCCGGACTATTCAATCCGCGAATACGCCCTTTCTCACAATCCTCCCGTTCTGCACAGGAAAGAACGTTTCGTTGCCGAATCCTATCCACTTTACGCTGAATTCAGCACCCTGTCCGAAAAGGAGCAGAAACTGGGACTCTTCAGCTTCCCTGACATCAACCGGCGGGACATGTGGGAGACCGTGCTGAAATCCAGGGGATACGCTGTTAAGGGCCATACCCTGAAAAAATCATCCTGATCCTGTAACAAATTTTGGGTTGTCGGGCATATTTAAGGTATTATTTTTAATAGGACCATGTGGTACGGCCGTTTTCAAATACTCGCCTTTTTGATCCTGGTAATTTTCTCAGGGTGCTCTGATTCTTCTTCCGGGGAGGCCGGCGACCTTGATGCCGCTGCCGGATGGGATGCGGACAGCGACTCGGACGGAATACCCGACCTTGTTGAAGGCAGCGGGGATCCTGACGGCGATGGAAAGCCCAATTACCTGGACAGCGATTCTGACGGGGACGGAATTCCCGACCGCATTGAAGCCGGTCAGGATCCCCAAAATCCCGTGGATACGGACGACGACGGAACACCAGACTTTCTCGATGAAGACTCGGACAATGACGGCATTCCAGATGCAGAGGAAGGCTCGGGCGACAAGGACGGTGACGGGATTCCGGATTATCTGGATGACAGGGATGATTCCGACGACAACGGAACTGATTCAGATACTGATTCAGACAGCGACATGGATATGGACACGGATGCAGACACAGACACGGATACGGATACGGACTCTGATTCAGACATGGATACGGACGCGGACAGTGATGCGGACGCGGATGCAGGCTTATCCTCAGATGCGGGCGCTTTCGCAGACGCCGGCGTATTCACTGATGCGGGGGGCAGATTTTAACAGGAGCCCGTCTGCATGCTTGTCTGCCCCGCCTAACCATTCGAAATAATTAGCATAACAGAGCGCATTTCAGCCAGATAAAATTTTTGAATATTTACTTGATATCGCCCTTCCAAGCATATAACGTGCGACCCCAATAAGGGGGGGGGTGCCCCCGAAAAGAAACATTAAAACGAAAGCACAGAGAGGTGAATTTTATGAAACGTAAGATAATTTCGAGTCTGGTATTTTTCAGCCTGCTTGCGGGAGTTTTTCTTAACGCCGCCCGTTCGCAGGCTCAGGCACCGGATCCTTCCGTCTACATGACGCCGGATCAGCAGGCCGCAGTGGAGAAGCTCAAGCCGAATCAGTCAGGCACGCTCAAAAGGATGAGCATGCTGATGTCGCGCTGCAGGCCCGTCAAAAACGTAAAGAGAACGTGGAACAGCTTTGTAAGAAGCCTGAAGGGTTTTGAGGAAAAGGAAATTCAGGCGATTTTTCAGTCCGTGCTCATGCAGGTGAGCATGGAGCATAATTCGCATCTTCAGGAATATTCCATGAAGGTAGCAAATTATGACACGCTTAAAAATCAGATAAGGGATGAAATCAAGCTTGTAAGGGATGCGGTCAACAGGATGGATGTTCATGATGAGCCGGCGGACCTGAGGAAAAAGACTTTTAAAATTTCCAGGGGCAATGACTTTCTTGTAAAGGAAAGCAAAACCATCACGACAAGGGAACAGCTCAATGAGTATGTAAAGGAACTTCAGGACAGGCTGAAGGAAGTAGATACAGAACAGGAACAGGCAAAGGTCGAAATGCAGGAGAAAGTTCAGGAGCAGCAGACCGCCATGGAGTCCTACTCAAATCTGTTTTCGCTTTCCACCGATGGTGTCCACAACAGAATAAGGGGTGTGCGCTGAGGCAGCGGATACCGGTCTTTATCAATCCTGCCCGGAATATCACGTACAAGTCGCTCTTCAGATATTTTCTGGTTCAAAGATTGAAGCAGATGCTATAATAGTAATGTGACAAGGAGAGACCTTAATATGTATCTTTTGAGAATCAGTATTCTTTTTCTGGTCATGCTTTTTTCAGCAGGCATTGCTGGCTGCGACACAGATGACGGCAGTGATGACGGGGATGCAGACGCCGACGGATGGGATGGTGCTCCATCCGGTAACGCGGACGCGGACGCTGATGCGTCCGTAGACGCTGATGCGGACGCCGATGCAGACGCGGACGCTGATGCGGACGCCGATGCCGATGCAGACGCCGATGCAGACGCCGATGCGGACGCAGATGCGGACGCAGATGCCGATGCTGCCGCCGATGCAGACGCCGATGCGGGCGATGATGCGTCCGTAGACGCGGATGCGGATTCCGATACGGACGCCGATGCGGACACGGACGCTGATGCAGATTCTGATTTGTGTTATGAATATGACGCCTCCTGCCCGCTTGGAGAAACCGATCAGGAACAGGATGAATACAGCACCCGCTGGCCCTGCTCCCTTGGAAGCATAAGGGAAGCCCAGTCTTTCACACCGCACATGGACAGCCTGATGAGTGTTGAACTGAATCTTCACAGAACGGGCTCTCCGTCATCGTCCACCTTCTGGATCGCAGCAGACGACGAAGGAGTCCCCGGTGCTCCAGTGGTAAATCCCGTAGTCAGGGGTGGTTTTCCGGTAGATTACTCCTGGCAGTGTTTTAATTTCGGCCCGCTTTCCCTTGTTTCCGGAGAAAAATACTGGATCGTGCATCAGAGGGGCGGAAACACCGATTCCGACAACTGCGTGGCCTGGGCCCAGATGGCGACGGACGAATATGCGGACGGCACATTATCCAGACGGGACACGGACACATGGACGGACTACGCCCGTGATCACACCTTCAGGACTCGGTCCTACATGCTTTTTGACGATTTCGAGGACTCCGTCATTGACGGGTGGGATGCGGCGGCGGGCACTTTTGCCTTCCGCGGAGTTGACGGCACCACGGGCGGCAACTGCACCGGTAAAAGCCTCAAGATGCAGGGAACAACTCCCCACAACGGAGGCCTGAACCGCGACTTTCTTACCAACATCGCGCCGACGTACATTTCCTACTGGGTCCGCAGCGGCAACGCCGATGCACTGAACTGCTACTTTGCGGCATATTCACCTGACAGCACCGAGACATCGAATGCCGTTTTCTTCAATTATTTTAACAGCAGCGGGTTCTTTAACATAACGGGTCTTACCACTCATAAGTACAGCCGGAACCGCTGGTACCACGTGGAGATGATGAATATCAACTGGAGCAACCATACTTTTGATGCATACGTGAACGGCACTCAGGTCCTTGACGGACAGAGTTTCAGATATACTGCTGCGACATCCCTGGATCAGCTGTTTGTGTACACCTACACCGACAATACATCCTGCTGGTGGGATGAATTCATAATGTATTAAGGCTCCTCGAATAATTTCATTAATCAGGACTCATGCTCATAAAAGTGCTCGTCGAGTAAAAGCACTACGTCATCCCCGGTTCCGTATGTTTAAGCTTTTATTTTTTCCTTCAATCACCTAAAATCCGTAAAACATAACCAGTTCCACAAACTTTTGCCTTTAAGGAGAGCGTGAAATGAGAAAGTCGATCAGTTTCTGCGGGCTTGCAGTTCTGCTGTGTGCAGCAGGCTGCGCAACCTCGGGCGGGCTTACCAGACAGGACGTATTTACGCAGTACGTGCTTATAAACCAGCTTAACACCGAGATAACGCAGGCCGAGGGAAAAGAGGCGGCCGTACTCGCTCCCGACGGTCTTGAAAAGGCCCATCTCAAACTCGTGGCGGCAATAGAATCCGCGCAGGATGGAGAAAAGGACAGGGCGAACGCTTCGGCTGAAAAGGGAATTGAGATTATTGAAAATGTCCGCAAGCACATGCAGAAGAGCCGTGAAGTCATGCAGGAGGTGCTTGACACACGGGAGCGGGCAAAAAGAGAGGGGGCACCGGGCCTTTACCCGGAGAGGTTTACCGAGGCGGATGAACAGCTCAGGCGGGCGACCGTTCTTATTGAGCATGATAATATGGAAAAGGCGAGTGAACTCAGGCCCGAGATCCTTGACCTGTATTCGGATCTGGAGCTTAAGGCTCTCAAAGAGGGGACGGCCGAAGCCGCAAGAGCTGCGGTCAGGCAGGCCGAGGAAAATGAAGCCGACGACTATGCGCCGAAAACCTTCAAGGCCGCCGAGGAAGAGCAGAAACTGATAACGAGCGTACTGGAAGCAGACAGGACGCAGACGGACAAGGCCCGTGCACATGCGGAACGCACCATCTTCCTTGCCCGGCGCGCAGAGGCAATCACCGAGCTTGCCATGTTGTTCGAGGAAAAGGACTTTGAACTAGAGGACATCATCCTGTGGTATCAGGAGCAGCTTGAATACATTAACGAACCCCTGGTGGAGGATCTCCCGTTTGACAAGCCCAATCAGGCCGTTGTGCAGGTTTTAAGGGAAAACGGCGAAAACCTGCTAAAGGTTCTGGCGGATACCAGGGGCATGATGGAAAAAAAACAGCAGCGCATACAGAATCTCGAAGAGGAACTCAGGAAAGAAAAAAGCGAGCACCGCAAGAAACTGAGTGAACAGGCAAGAAAGAGCGCCGAGGCCCTTGCGGCTGAAAAGCAGGCAAAGCAGAAGTTCGACGAAATAGACGCCATGTTCAGCGACGAAGAGGCCGCGGTCGTTCAGAAGCAGGAGGGTGTTCTGATACAGGCCCACGGATTCTACTTCCCGCCCGGCGGATCAGAGATAATTTCGAGGAATTTTGCGCTTCTGAACAAGATAATCGCCGCCATAAACATATTCCCCGATTCGAAAGTCATTGTTTCAGGCCACACCGACTCGCGTGGAAACCCCAGAAGAAACCTCAGGCTTTCAAAGCGCAGGGCATCCAAAGTGGCGCAGTTCTTTACAAAGCTCGGGGGTCTGAAAGCTGACAGGATAACGTCAGAAGGTTACGGAGAGGAAAAGCCCGTGGAGACAAACGAGACAAAGGAAGGCCGGGCGCGCAACAGGCGAATTGAAATCCTGATAGTAAAATAGATTACTCGTCGCGATTGACCAGATCTCTGGACCAGGCGGGAATGCATACGGATATATACGCGGCCCCGTCTTTGAATGGTGTAGAGTACTGAACCCACTCTCCCTTCTGTGCATGGAAAGCCTGGCCCGCATTCACCTGCACCTCACCGTCTTTCGTCCTTACGTTGAGCTCACCGCCAAGGACTATGGTGAATTCGTCAAAGTCCGGTGTCTGCCCGGGTTCTGTCCAGCCGTCGGGGCTGTCCATGCGCGCAATGCTTATTTCCCGGTTTCCCGTATTTACACTGCCAACGAATTCCTTGATGATCTTGGGCTTGTTGCCAGCGGCAAGCACCTTTTTCGGTTTTTCAATGAAATGTGACATGTTCTTAACCCCTCCATCAAAGACAATGGCTGCAATTTCATGAAATGACAAGGCCGGCCGTAAATTACTCACCCGCCCCTAACGGGGCAAATAAGAACATAATCCAGCGTAGAGACCCTTCACGGGGTGTACTTATTTCCACGATTGGTACATAATCGGGCTGTTGATATTATCATGAATGAGGATATCTGAATCATGGCCAACAGCATACTCATAGTGGATGACAACGCTCATTTCCTTACCCTGATGAGCAAATTTCTCACGAGCAAGAAGTATCAGGTCGAGACCGCGTCCGACGGCGCAGCCGCCATGGACCTTCTGCTCAGAAAAAAGCCGGGGCTTCTCATTCTCGATGCATTTCTGCCGAAAATTGACGGTTTTGAAATTCTTAAAAGGCTGCGGGGACACCCTGAACTGAAGAACATACCCGTAATAATGGTAACGGCCTTCTACAAGGAAAAGGAGCATCAGGAAAGGGCGACGGGCAAACTTGGGGTAGTAGCGTACCTCATAAAGCCCTTCCCTCTTCATGTTCTGTACCACGAAGTCAGAAAGACATTCAGGAAACTTGAAAAGACGCCGTCGCATGATGCGCCCGGACAGAAAAGGCCCCTTAAAGCCCGGAGCGCGGCTGCTGAAACGAAAAAGGTAGCGACGTCCACACAAGAACTGGATGATTCAGCAGAAGACAGACTTCGTGTTCCATCAAGAGGGCGTCTTGTCGAATACTCCATGCCCGTGATCCTGAATCACCTCTTTTCAGAAGGCGCAACCGGCAGGCTTCATCTGAAATCCGGAGAATACAACAAATACATATTCATGCTGAACGGGTGCCCTGTGTGGGCCGAATCCGATGTGCCTGACGACACACTGTCCTCTTATCTCATGGACAACGGCAGAATATCCTCTGAACGATATGAAAAAATTCAGGAAATCATTGAAAAAACCGGCCGCAGACATGACGAGGTGCTCCTCGAATCCGGTGATATTTCGCCGCACGATCTCTATGAAGCACTTCAGGAGCACATGAAAGCAAGAATTCTGAACTGTTTCGGCTGGCAGGAAGGTGCATTTGAATTCGAGCCCCTTCAGGAATTTCCGAAAGACGTAATCGTGATAAGGATGGAAACCGCCCGCATAATAATTGATGGAATCAGAGAGCATGGCGGCATGGAAAACACCGAGGCATACAGTCGCATAACGGATGATTCCACTATTATTCCAAGCCGGGAACCCCTCTACACTCCACAGCAGCTGCAGCTGGGACCGGTTGAACAGCAGATAGTCAAACTGGCACTTTCCGGAATGAAGGTGGGCGATATAGTGCGCAGCATCAAATCAAGACAGAAGGTAAGGCAGATACTTTTTTCATCCACACTTGGAGATCTGAAGGCAAAGGTGGACTCCGCCGGCATTGTACTGAGATTTCTTTACGCACTCGATTGCCTGGGCGTGTTTCGCATAGCGGCCATGAAGGAAAAAACGTCAGAGGTTGTGGATCCGAAGTCCTTCCGTCACAAGCGCAGGAGAGTGCGCCTTAAAGGCAAAATGGCTGAAAGGAGAAACCGTCTTCTGAGAGATTATTTCAACCTGCAGGGCAGGGATTATTTCAGCCTGCTCGGGCTGTCGCCTGAAGCCTCAGAAGAGGAAATCCGGCAGGCGTACAACAAGAAGAAGAGGCAGTATCATCCTGACAACTACCTGGATGTATCCCGCGAAAGCTCGGAAGAAATTTCGGATCTGATCGAAAAGGCCGAAGAGCTTTACCTTACGGTTGAAGAGGCATACGCGACTCTCATGGATCCCTCAAAACGTGAGGAATACGTTAACAGTCTCGGCACGCCTCAGCCCTGATCCCCCGGTTTTCTATGCATGGCCGGAATTAAGGTGTTCCATCTTAGATATTGAAATCCTCCTGATATTCAATAGGATATAGCATCCGTAATGCCTGAAGAGCTGAAAAAAAATCCTGAGCCTGAAAAGGAGCCGTGGATCGCGCATCTGGGCGGAAGTTTCAATCCCGTTCACGACGCGCACATGGAAGTGGTTCGAAGACTCATCGAGGTTTATGGTTTTGAACGCGTTGTGCTTTCACCCACCAGCAGCCATTACGACAGGGAGGGGCTCGGCAGGGAAGAGGAAAGACTGCAGCTTCTCAAAGTGGCCACGCGGGACATGGCGAAAGTCGCTGTGCGGGATTCCGAGCTCGGCCGTGATGCACCGCTTTCCACCCTGGACAGCCTCACGCGTCTTCACGGGGATCTTTCGGAAGAATTCGATAATTTCAGAGTGTTTACGATACGCGGATCCGATGCCGTTTCCGCCATGGCCAACTGGCGAAGTCTGGATGAGATAACGAGTATTGCAGACATCATCGTAGTGCCCCGCGAGGGCGAGGACATCAGAAGGCTGTTCGCCGAACTGCCGCGCCTGAAAAGCCTGAAGCACAGGTTCCACCTTATGGATTCGGCCGGTATACCACATGTGAGCGCCACTCAGATCAGGCGCAAGCTCATAGAGGGAAGGCGTGATTCAATTCCTGTTCCGCAAAATGTGTACGAAGAGATACGCCGCTGCGGTATCTACGGATGCGCGGAACCCGGACAGAGATGGATATCCCTCTGCAGGCCGTCTTACTCCGGCAGGCGGAAGTTGAAGCGGGATATTGATCGCGACAGTGTGTTCGGTCAGGACCTGTGGAGAAGGGCCTTTATCTGGGGCGATCGCGTGATAAAATATGAGGACGCGCTGCAGCTTTACGAAGACGCATACCTGAGCTTTCTGCAATCTCATCCCGATGTGCTGCAGTGGCTCGTCAAAACGGCGAGCGATGTTTACGATACCAGCGAATCCAATGTGCTCAGCGGAACCGATTACGGTGTACAGGAAACGGCCGGCACACACCTGCAGGACATTGCGATAAGAAAATGCCTTGTACGACTTGGAAAAAATTTCAGGGGAGACCATCTTGTGCAGGTCAGGGGAAAGAATTCAGAGGGATACATACTCAATCCAGGGAACATCAGGTTCCACATTCCAGACAGGATACTTAAACCCGAAGCCCGGGGATGGTGGTCGGCCGGCAGCATCGAAAGTTTCTGGCAGTCAAACAAGGTCCTTCAGGTAAAGGAAGGCGTGTTCGAAGGCAGCCTGAAACTCATCGTTCATATTGCCGCGTTCGGAGGCACTGACACGATTCTCGCGCGCCAGAGCGGAACCAGAAAAATGCATCTCCCCTATGTCGAATTCGACAGGGGAGAGGAATTTGATTCGATCCTGCAGGATGAGCTGGAAAACTGGAACCTGAGTATCTCACAGCTTACCCCGTCTCTTGCCGAGCCCGTGATAGTTAAAGAAGAGGTTCACGTAATGTACATCGCCCGTGATCAGATAGACCTGAGCCGCACGCAGTCTGAGTACGTACCTGTCGAGCGGGTGACTTCATCGCGGCTTTCAAAGCCCGTCAAAACTCTTCTGAACAAGGTACTTGAAACAGAATAATCAGTAACCCCCCCGGAAAGAATTATGCTGATTTATCAGCCCGGATCGTAAGTGCCCCTTGTACATCCCTTGGCCTTTTCAAGGGCCTTTTCGAGTCTTGACAGCCTCGGGCGGTCGTATGCCAGGGCCTTTCTGAGGGTGTTTACGGGTGACCTGAGATCACACTCCACGCTGACGCGTATGCTCTCGTTTGACTCTATGATCCTGACGGTAATCTCGAGCATTTCGGATGCCTGCATGCTGCCCTGGGCCGCAAGGCCGATTATGGACGAAAGTCTTGCCTGCGCCAGATAAGTCTGAAATGCAAATTTCGGCCTGCCTTTGAATTCCAGTTCCGAGGAGTTGTCCGATATCAGCACGAGGGCCGATTTCCACAGAGCGTGGATACGGCCCACGGGAAGAATGTCCTTATGCTGTTCAACCGATGTGGCAAGTATGTTCGTAAGCCTCGTGCCAGTGCGCTGCCTGGTTTCTGCGTCCATCTCGTCTGTTACACCCGCGGGCTTCCCCGGCTCAAGACCCACCGAGCCCAGGGCGGCTTCGACCAGGAATGTAGCCACAAGAAGATCCGTGGCAAACGGCATCACGTCCGCTTCATCACACATGGCAAGCAGAACCTCGCCCGTACTGCCCAGGTTCATGGCCGATTTCAGCACGCGCTTTGCCTGATCGCGGCTGCCGGCGTCGGGCTGTTCAGCCACGAAGCTGAGCGCAATCAGGGCCTGTCCCTCAGGAGTCGGGTTTCCCTTTTCCTGCTCCATAAGAATCTGCCGTGCCTCCTTGAAGCGCCCCTTCTGCATGAGGGATCTGGGGTTGACTGTAACCTCTACCTCGGGCGCCCCGCATGATGCAGCAAGAACGACAAGCGCGCCCAGAAGTGCATGAATAAAAAGTTCGGGACAGTGCTTCATTTAATCATCATCCTTTTCAAGTTCACCCAGTCTTTCAAGGGCGTTTTCAAGACTCTTCTTCCTTGTCTGCATCTCCTCAAAAATCTGCCTTTCCCTGGCAACCACGTCCGGCGGCGCCTTTTCAACAAATCCCCGGCTGTTCAGACGCTTTTCGATTCGTCCAGTCTCCTTGAGAACCTTTGCAACATCCTTTTCGAGCCTTGCGGATTCCTTTTCAGCGTCGACAACGCCTGCGAGAGGAACTGCAACTTCACAGCCCGCGACAACAGCAGTGGCAGCCCCCCTCGGCCTTTTTCCCGTGGACAGACTTATGCCCGAAGCATTAATGAGTGTACGGATCTCCCGGTCGTGATGTTCGAGCATTCCTTCAAGACTTTCTGCGGCATCGACAACGATGACCTCAATCTCAGCTGAAGGGGGAACGCCGTAATCTGACCTTATCGAACGCACGGCGGTGACGAATTCCATCAGGACATTCATCACTGCCTGCGCTTCTTCATCGCTCACTGCGTCCTCATCATCCGGATACGCCGAGATCATTATCGAGTCCATGTCCCCCGGCCTGCGCACGAGAGACTGCCACAGTTCTTCGGTGATAAAGGGCATGAACGGATGCAACAGCCTCAGCCCGACCTCGATGCAGTGGTAAAGCACGGCGACGGCTGTATGTTTTTCGGCACTGTCCTCCGTATCATTCAGGGTGCTCTTCCTGATCTCCACGTACCAGTCGCACAACTCGTGCCAGATGAACTGGTAAATGGCGCTCGTGGCCTGATCGACCTCAAACTCTTCCAGTCCTCTGTTGACTTTTTCAATAACATTGTGAAGACGCGATAATATCCACCGGTCGTAAATGTTCCCGGATTCGGGGCATCCTTTACCCGGACTGAAACCTTCGAGCCTCGGATGAAGAACGCCCCTGATCACCTGCCAGATTTTGTTGCCGAAGCGCCTGTATCCCTGAACCCGGTCAAGCGACAGCTTTATGTCCCTTCCCTGCGCCGTGTACGCGGCAAGCGTGAACCTGAGCGCATCGCATCCGCACTCGTTTATTCCCGACGGAAACTGCTTGCGCGTTTCCTTTTCGGCCTTTTTATATTCTCTTCCGGGCAGGTTGTAGCTCTTCAGCTTTTCAATAAGTCCATCCAGCGTTATGCCGTCTATCACATCAATGGGATCGATTACGTTACCCGTTGCCTTGGACATCTTCTTTCCCTGGCCGTCACGAACCATTGCATGTATGAGGACCTTGTGAAACGGGACGTCGCCCATGAACTTCATGCCCATCATCATCATCCTGGCCACCCAGAAGAATATGATGTCGTATCCGGTTTCCATCACCGAATTCGGGTAAAAAGTCTTCAGAAGCGGCGCGCCGTCCGGCCATCCGAGAGTGGAAAAGGGCCACAGCGCGGACGAAAACCAGGTATCCAGAACGTCTTCGTCCTGATGGATGTTCTTCGAGCCGCAGGATGAACATGCCTCAGGGGCCGCGGCCGCAACCGTGATGCCGTTGCAGTCGCCGCAGTACCAGGCCGGGATCCTGTGTCCCCACCACAGCTGCCGCGAGATGCACCAGTCCTGTATGTTGTCCAGCCAGTGAAAGTAGGTCTTGTCCCAGTCCTTTGGCACAAAGGTCGTTCTTCCGTCCCTGACGGCTTCGGCTGCCGGAGCGGCAAGGGGTTCGGTTTTGACGAACCACTGAAGCGAAAGCATGGGCTCCACAATCGTGTCCGGGTGACGGTAGCAGCGTCCGGGCGCATACATGTGTGGGTCAGAGCCCCTGGCAAGGCCCCGTTTCTCAAGCTCCTCTTTTACCCTGTCCCTGCCCTCGAACCTGTCCATGCCGGCAAAGGGGCCCGCGTTCTCGTTAAGCGTGGCATCCGGATTCAGGATGTTTATGAACTCAAGATCGTTCCGCATGCCGCACTCAAAGTCGTTTATGTCATGTGCAGGCGTAACCTTTACGGCTCCAGTTCCAAGCTCCGGATCGGCCAGGACGGAATCCGCAATCACCGGGACCATTCGATTGACAAACGGATGTTTCAGGTTCCGGCCTATGAGATCACAGTACCTTTCATCATCCGGATGAACGGCCACGGCCGTATCGCCCAGCATGGTTTCGGGTCGAGTGGTGGCCACAATTATCTCGCCTGAACCGTCTTCGAATTCATAGGCAAAGCGCCACATTTCACCCTGTTCAGGCTTTTCCCTGTCTACTTCCAGATCGCTTATGGCGCTCCGGCACGAAGGGCACCAGTTGATGAGGCGGCTGGCCCTGTAAACGAGGCCCTCCTCGTAAAGGCGGACAAACGCCTCTATCACCGCGCGGCTCAGTCCCTCATCCAGGGTGAAGCGCTCGCGCTCCCAGTCCAGAGACGCGCCCAGGCGCTTGTGCTGCTCGGTGATGCGCCCGCCCTTTTCCTCTTTCCACTGCCACACCCTTTTAACAAAGTGTTCCCTGCCCAGCTCGTGACGGTCCTTTCCTTCTCTTTCGAGCTGTCTTTCCACCACCATCTGCGTGGCAATGCCCGCGTGATCCGTGCCCGGAAGCCATATCGTGTTGTATCCCTGCATCCTGCGCCACCTTATGAGCATGTCCTGAATCGTGGCCGTGAGCGCGTGCCCCATGTGCAGGGCGCCCGTGATGTTGGGCGGCGGCAGCACTATGCAGAAGGAAGGCCGATCAGAGCTTTCCTCACACCTGAAATAACCCCTGTCCATCCAGAACCGGTAGATTTTCTGTTCGATTTCAGAAGGTTCGTACTTTTTCGATAACGCGGGCATCATTATTATGCCTTTCCTCCTCAAGAAGCATACAGTCTACACAACGCGGAGGTTAGTGTACATATGATTATGTATGTCAAGTGAATAACAGGAGTTTTATACATTTGTTTTTCTCCGCGTAACAGAACATGGCAAATTACATCCATAAAGAAATTGAAACCACACCCGAAGAGAGTATAAGTAGTACCTCGCATTCTCATGAGCACCATAAGTCCACATCTTGCAGGAAAACTTAACCCGAAACAGCTCGAAGCCGTGGTCCATTTCGAAGGTCCCCTGGTCGTGCTCGCCGGTGCCGGAAGCGGAAAGACCCGCGTCATAACATACAGAATCGCGCACCTTGTGATGGATCGCGGCGTACGCGGGAACCGCATCATGGCCGTCACCTTCACCAATAAGGCCGCGGGCGAGATGAAGCAGCGCGTCTCGGATCTTCTCGGATCAAAGCAGTCCGTGCCGTGGATAGCCACTTTTCATTCAACCGCTGCAAGACTTTTAAGAAGATTCGCATCCGAGGCGGGACTGGATCCGCATTTCGTGATTTACGACGACAGGGATCAGGTATCCATGATCCGCAAATGCCTCAAAGAGATGAACCTGGACGAGGAGTATTTCCCCCCGAAGTTCGTTGCATCCGAGATCAACCGGGCCAAGCGCAACCTCATCGGCCCGGACAAGTACGATGCCGGGATTTCAAGCAGGCACAAACAGATCGCCGAGGCTTACGCGCTTTACACCAGGCGCATGGGAGAGTCGGGCGCTCTCGATTTCGGCGACCTTATTTACAGGCTCGTGTGCCTTCTCAAACAGGATAAAAATGTCCTTGAATCGCTTCATCGGCAGTTCATGTGGCTCTTGGTTGACGAGTTCCAGGATACCAATCTGGTGCAGTACGAGATGACAAAGCTCCTTGCAGGCGAAAACCGCAACCTGTGCGTCGTGGGCGACGATGATCAATCGATTTACACGTGGAGAGGAGCACAGCCCAAGTATATCCTGGATTTCTCCAGAGATTTTCCGGGTACGAAAATCGTGTCGCTGGAACAGAATTACCGTTCAACCGCATCCATACTCAAGGCCGCGGACGGCGTGATAAGGCGCAATACGAGAAGGCATCCCAAGACCCTGTGGACTGAAAACCCCGGTGGAAACCCGGTTTACTGGTTCGAGGCCGGCGACGACGGGCACGAGGCCAGCATCGTGGTGGACAAGGTGATCGAGGCAAGGGACAAAGGCGCAAAACTCAGGGACATGGCCGTTTTCTACAGGGTAAACGCGCAGTCGCGCGTACTCGAGGAGGTATGCCGCGCCAGGGATATAGCGTACAGAATAATCGGGGCCGTACGCTTCTATGACAGGGAGGAGGTCAAGGATCTTCTCGCCTACCTCCGCCTCGTTCACAATCCATCTGACGTGGTCAATTTTCTTCGCATAGTGAACAAACCCCCTCGCGGAATCGGCCCGGTCACCCAGAGCAGGATACTGGAAAAATCCGCTGTCGGGGACATGAGCCCGCTCGAGGCCCTCATAAGTTTTTCGCAGGATGAGGACTTTCCAACAGCGGCCAGGGGGCGTCTTGTTCAATTCCGCGAACAGTACGGGGACTGGAAGGAACTTTATGAAAGCGGGAGTGGAATCGCCGAGCTGGCACGGGCCGTTCTCGAAGAAACCGGCTATATCGAGGGACTGAAGGCCCAGGACACAATCGAAGCCAGGAGCAGGCTTGAAAACCTCGCGGAACTCGTCGGCGCCATGGATGATTTCGAAGGAGAAGACGGCGACCGTTCGCTCGAAACCTTTCTGGATTACGTTACACTTCACACCTCTGCCGACGAGGTGGAAGACGGCGACTTTCTTACGCTCATGACCGTTCACATGGCCAAGGGACTGGAGTTCGACACTGTTTTCATCGTGGGGATGGAAGAGGGTCTTTTCCCGCATTATCATCAGAACCTGATGGAAGACCCCGAAAAGGTCGAGGAGGAAAGAAGGCTGTGCTACGTGGCCATCACGCGGGCCATGAAAAACGTTTACGTATTAAACGCATTCGAAAGAAGGCTCTTCGGCAGGTCGAGGATGAACCCGCCATCCAGATTTCTGAGCGATATTCCGGCTGACCTCATCGAAAAAATAAAGGTCGAGAACACCCGAGAGCCGTCCTCACAGGTGCCATACAAAAAAAACCCGAAACACGGAAAAAGAAAATCAGATGACGCCTTTGGAGAAGTTGAGGTCAAAGGCTGGAAGAGCGGCGTGAAGGTGCGGCATGAGAAGTTCGGCATAGGCATGGTGGTGGGAGTTGAAGAGGGGCGAAGTCACCTGAAGCTCAAGATTGCCTTTCCAAACTGGGGGCTTAAAACCCTGCTGTCCGATTATGTGCGCAAAGTGAGTGTGTAAAAGCGCTTAAGGCTGTTGACCCTGAAATCTTGACAGTTTGGAAACCTGCCCGATACACTCGTTTAAACTATCTAAAAGACAGGAAAATAAGCTGAAATGCCAAAATCAAAACCCAAGCAGGGCGTTCGCAAGATTCCCGTAAATATTGCAGGGCATTCCATTACGGTAAAAACGGACGCCGAGGACGAATACATCCTGGAGCTGGCCAACGAAATTGAAGACCTTGTAACACAGCTCAAAAAAGGTCAGAAAACTTACAAGGATCAGGCCGTTCTCCTTCTCGCCTGCCTGAGTTTCGCCAATGAGCGGGCGGGCCTGGCAGGGGAAAAGAAACAGCTCGAAAGCGAGACGCAACAGCTCAAGGCCGCGGTTGCAGCGGCTGAAGGCGAGTTGAAAAGACAGCAGAAGCTCAATTCAGACTCTGAGGGCAGGCTCGCAAAACATACGAAAGAAGTAGACCGCCTGAAATCGCTCCTTGCCTCCGCAAAGGATAGAAGCATGAGGGCGACGCACGCATCGGTTGAGCAGACGGCCAAGATGTCCGAGCTGAAAAAGCAGGCGGCGAGCGAATGCGACCGGGCACGCAAACTGGACGACAGGCTCGGCAAAGTCACCAGGAAGCTGGACAAGGCTGAGGCGAGGGCAAAGGATCTGGGTGAAAGGCTCAAGGAAACCGAAACACGTTCAAGGCAGGCCGCCACCAAGCTGGTATCTCTCGAAGACACGACAGCATCGCTTAAAAAAGAGAACGCAGAACTTGGCGCCCGGCTCGAAAAGGCACTGAAACAGGCTGCCGACACACAGGACGAAAAGGAAAAGGCCCTCGGCCTGGCTGAATCGGCAGAACAGAAGGCGGATGCAGCGGCTGAAAAGCTGGGTGAGATAGAAGGCCGTACAAGACAGACGCTTTCGAGCATCATCGAGCGGGTGGATTCGGCCGTCGGCGAAATACAGCGGCTCAAAAACGGACAGCTCTGATACATCACTCCACGCTTATCCACTGAAATACTCATTCATGCGGAATCGATGAATAAAATAAAATATCCCCTTGTTTGTTTCGATCTCGACGGCACGCTTCTTCAGGATACGGTCTTTATATGGTCAACCCTGCACGAACACTTCCGTACGGATGAAGAAGTTCGCAAAAAGACAAAAGAAGACTTTTTTAATGGCAGAATAAGCTACCGGGACTGGTTCTTTACCGACATCGAGCTCCTCGCCAGGGCAGGCGCAGACCTTGAATCCATGACCAGTGTGATTGACGGCCTCAGCGTTACACCGGGTGCGCATGAGACAATAGCAATTCTGAAAAAAGCTGGCGCGCGGATCGCGGTGATTTCCGGCAGCATCGACCTGGCGCTGAACCGGCATTTCAGACAGGGCGTGTTCGATCATGTGCTCATCAACCGTGTCTTCTTCGATGATGAAGGTGCTCTTACCGGCGGTGAGCCGACCAGGTATGATCTTGAAAGAAAAGCCGACGGTCTTCGCGCCCTCGCCCGCAGGGAGACAGTGCGGCTGTCAGAAACCGTCTACGTTGGAGACAACTACAATGATGTTCCGGCCGCGCGCACAGCGGGTCTGTCCATAGCCTTCAACTGCAGAAGCGATGAACTCAGAGCTACTGCAGACGTAATCATTGAATCGAATGATTTGCGCTCAATCCTCGAACACCTTCTTTGAAACTCACTTAAAAGGTTGCACGGTACGGCAAGGCGACCTTAATTAAAAAATATTATTCAAACCGCGGCCGCCGTCGACCGCGATTACCTGTCCTGTAATGAAATCCGGCCCCTCGAGCAGAAAGCGGACGGTTTCACCGATGTCGCGGCCGCTTCCCGTTCTGCGCATGGGAATGCGGTCGATGATTCTCTTTCGCTTCTGTGCGGAGTATGACTCCGGAAACATGATCGTTCCGGGCGCAACCGCATTGACCCTGATTTCAGGTGCGAATTCAACCGCCAGCTGTCGCGTGAGCGCTTCGAGCGCACTCTTGGACACCACGTATGCATCGTGATCAGGCCAGTTCCTGATAATGTCCGTTATGTTCACAACGGCGCCGGATACCGATTTAAGAAGCAGATTCTTCATACACATGCTCAAATGCCATGGTGCCCTGAGATTGAGGGCCATTATGTCGTCCCATTTTTCACAGCCCGCTTCATCCGCGGGTGTGGAGGCCAGCATGCCTGCATTATTGACCAGGCCGTCAAGGTGTCCCCATTTCCTCTCGATGTCATCGGCCAGCCTGCGCGCCGAGGACGCCTGTCTCAGGTCGGCTTCGATGGTTTCGACCCGGACGCCGTGTTTTTCAGCAAGGCGCTGCGCAAGTTCTTCAGCCTGCTGTCCGGATTGATGATAATGCACAAGGATATCCCAGCCGGAGCCTGCCAGACATTCACACACCGCCGCTCCGAGGCGCACACCGCCTCCGGTAACGAGAGCAATAAGCGAACTCATCTCCTGCCTCCCGGAAACTTCCTCTTTTTCGATCTTTTCTGCATTAATTCACCAAGAAAAGCACCGACTGCGGCCAGAAGTGCCAGCGGAATGCTGAGCGCGGCCCATATGAGTATCTGCGAAGGCCTTGCCACGCCCATCATCAGGACAACGCCTGCTGATGACAGCATCCCGCTCAGGGCGGGCTCAATGATAGTGCTGCCTTTCGAGACCCTTGCAACCAGCAGTCCACCAAGAAAAAAACCAGCCGTTATTGACCAGGGCAGTGTTTCAATTGAACCCAGGAGTTCTTCTGAGTCACTCATCTGAACGTTAACCGCGAGTACGAGTACCGACAGGAATCCTGAACATCCGAGGATGACGGGAACACCCGCCAGCACCCATATCCACCGCATGCGGCCGCGGGCCTTCATCTGCACTGTCGGCGGCGCCCGGAAAATGGGCTTTTCGAACTCAAGTCCGCATAAGGGACAGTCAACGGCCGAGGGTTCTACCGGAGCATAGCATCCGGGGCATACGGGAGTCTGTTTCATTGATAATGCAATATCACACTGTAACCCCTGTTGGCTATTCGCGCCTTATGTTGTATTCAGGTCCATGCGTGCTTAATTTAGAACCGGAGGATGTGACCATGAAGGCATATGCAAAATTGATAGAGGGAACCAGATGGGCACTCGATGACCGCAGGGGTCACATGGTTTTCACGGATGTCCCGGAAGATCTGAAGGGAAGCAATTACGCAGCAACCCCTTCGGAACTCTGCCTGATGTCGCTTGTCGGATGCGTAGGCGTTACCTACAGGGACATTGCAACCAACAAGGATCTCGAGCTGAAGGACATGAAGGTTGATTCAGATGCCGAAAAGGATTCGGCCGGATTTCACAGAATAGCCGTCAGCACAACCGTGTGGGCGGATGATGAAAAAAAAGCCGAACGCATTTACCGGAATACGCAGGCTCTATGCACCATTGGAAAATTGTTCAAGGCCGCCGGCGTGGAAGTTTCCTATGAGTTCAAATTCGTACAGATATGACAGGTATTTGATATTGATTTCATTGTGTTATTTTATAAAATAACCTTGATAGGATTATCAAGATGAACACGGAAGTCTCAAATGCTGGCGATACTGAAACAGCCCTTCGTATCGAGGGCATATCCAAAACGTTTTACACCGGCTTTTTCAGAAAAAAGGTGGATGCAGTAAGGGACGTAAGCCTGTCATGCACAAAAGGCGAGATCTTCGGATTCCTAGGGCCAAATGGTGCGGGCAAGACAACGACCATAAAAATGATTCTCGGGCTGGTCAGGCCGGACAGGGGCTTTATAAAAATCCTGGGGCTTCCGGCCGGTACGCCCGCGAGTCGCAGGAATATCGGTTTTCTACCTGAAAATCCATACTTTCACGAGCATCTGAAACCCCACGAGCTCATGCGCTTTCATGCGCATCTGATGGGAATGAGTTCGAAAGAGATAAGGAATGTCTCAAAGGAAATGCTCGACCTCGTCGAGCTCGACTCTTCAGCTCACAAGCGCCCCCTCAGAAAGCTTTCAAAGGGCATGCTTCAGCGAGTTGGACTTGCACAGGCAATGCTCGGAAGGCCTCAGCTCCTGATTCTTGACGAACCCATGGGAGGACTGGATCCCGTGGGAAGAAGACATTTCAGAGAGCTGCTCATCAACCTGAACAGAAAGGGAACCACGATTTTCTTTTCTTCGCACATACTGAGCGACGTGGAACAGATATGCACCTCAGTCGCCATTATCAACAAGGGACGTGTTACAAAACAGGGACCACTGAACGAGCTGCTTGATGCAGGTACGGACAGGAAGGAAATCGTTGTATGCGGTCTGGACGAAGACGCTGTTGAAATCCTCGGCAATCTCTCCATAAGATCTTCAAGGGAAAAGGGGAATATGCATTTTATTGTCGAAGGAGATACAGATGCATTCATCGACACCGTAAAGGGCCGCGGAAACATCGTCAGCATAAACACCTTAAGGGAAAACCTCGAAGATCTCTTTATGCGCGAGGCATTCGGCAAACCCGGTGAAGAATCAGCAGGATCCGGAACCGCTCGTAATTAATCGAGATTTATCCTGACAAATTTTCATAGAATATTGATGAAGGGAAAGATATGGATTATCCTGCGGATTGTTGTTAAAACATCCTGATTATAACTGATATAACTGGCCATCGGAGGCTTCCGGATGAGTAAAGATACAAGACGCGACAAAAGAACACCTATTGCGCTGAAGGTAAGGTTCAAGAGTGCGACCGTCAGCGAATTCATTGATCACTATTCAAGTGATATCAGCAAGGGCGGAATTTTTATAAAGTCCAAAAGCCCGATGCCCGTGGGCACGCTGCTGAAATTCGAATTCCAGCTCAGGGATAACTCCCCCCTGATTCAGGGTGTGGGTCGTGTCGTGTGGAAGCGTGAGGATAATAATACCAGGCCCGATCTGCCTCCCGGAATGGGTATCAAGTTCATTAAAATGGATGAACGAAGCCGTCAGATTGTAAACAGGATCGTGAGTGGAAGGGAACAGCCTGACGACGATGCGGTTCCGCAGCAGGAAATGTCTACTGATAAAATCTCAACGCCCAGGAAGCCGGGCGGAGTACCAAAGCCGAAAGTAGCGGTCCCGAGACCTAAAAAGCCAGAGGCAACCAAGATCGGTGTTGCCGCTTTTGCCATGACTGAAGCTGCCTCAAAAAAGGGCGTAATGGATTCATCTCGAGAAGGGGAACAGCCTGAAAAAGCTGAAGAGCTTAAGAAAGCTGAAGATTCCGCACCCGATCTCAAGGCTGAACCAGGAAAGGCAGAAAGGCCCGCTGTTCCCAAGCCAGTAATAAAAGAAGACGCACCTCGTGCTGAAGAAAAAGATTCGGCAGCTTCAGAGCCTGGGTTCGATCTTCCAGACGAAATAGTTCTTCCAAGTGAAAGTGCCGGTGAAAAAGAGGACGCAGCGGCTGAACCTGAAGAACCCGCCGCTGAACCTGAAGAATCCGCGACCCCGGCTGCTGAAAAAGACAAGAAAAAGAAAGCGTCTGAAGAAAAGAAATCGCCTGAAGAAAAGAAGACGGCTGCTGCAGCTGTGCCCGCAGCCGCCGGAAAGCCTGAAAAAAAATCAAACGCTGCCGTTGCCGTGGTTATCGTAATCGCTCTCCTTATCGGCGCAGGCGCGGTTTATTTCATTTCCCAGATGAAAAAGCCTGCTTCCGATCAAGCCCCTGTTGAATCCGCCACCCAGCAACAGCCTTCACCTGAGCCAGCCGCACCGGAAAAAACTCCACAGCCCTCTCCTGAGTCGGAAGCAGTAAAGAAGCCGGCAGAAGTCCCGGCTGAAGAGCCACACGCCGCCGGGATAATCACGATTACGACAGATCCTGGCGGCGCAAGCGTATTTGTGGATGATGTGGAACAGGAAGGCGTAAGCCCGATGGAGATATCGGGGCTTGAACCCGGCACAGAGTTTGAAATCAGGGCAAAGCTTGCGGGACACGTCACCTTTAGTCGGAAAATCAAACCGACTGAAGAAGCACAGGAAATAAAGGCCACGCTCAAACCCATGGCGAGAAAGCTCATCGTTACATCTGAGCCTGACAATTCCGGTGTTCTGATTGACGATCAGTGGCGTGGCAAAACACCCATAATCATTACAAAACTGCCGAACAAGGACCTAATCCCTCTGAAAATCCAGAAGTCTGGTTACAAGGATTTCTCCAGAGACATCGCTCCGGACGAATTCAGCGAGTCAGAAGATTTCCTCGTAGCCGAAGTCATGGTAACGCTTGAGCGTTCTTCTTCCTCTTCAAGAAGGAGATCCAGGCGGTCAAGGAGTCGGCCTGAAAAAGCAGCAGAGCCTTCTGAAGCCGCCGAGGCGTCAGCACCGGAAAAACCCGCACCGGAAAAACCCAAAGTCGCCGCACCACCGCCCAAAAAAGCAGCTGCACCACCGCCTGCTGCAGAAGACCCGTGGGCTGACGAGGAACCCGCCAAGCCCAAGAAACCGGCTGAAAAACCGGAAGAATCCATTCCAGATAATCCTTTTTAGTTTCAGCGTCTCAACTGAATTTTTCAAGGCAACGGGCCAGCAGTTGCCCGTAACGGTCTCCCTCGTATTCAATATCAACGCTGCGTGATTCATCCTTAGTGATGTCGAACAACAGAAGAATGTATTCGGCAGGTTTAAAATGTCCAATCCTGCTGAACCATTCGATAAACGTAATGCTTGTGCCATTGAGGCATTCATCAAGGCCCAGCCCGTCAAGATCCTGCGCAGACCTTATCCTGTAAAGATCTATATGAAGCACCCTGTGCCTGCCGGAATACTCCTGCATGATGGAAAAAGTAGGGCTGTTTACGGTGTAATGTCCATCCACACCAAGGGCGCGTGCAGCCGACTGAACAAAAAATGTTTTGCCCGCACCGAGAACCCCGTCAAGACCTACTATGTCTCCGGGCCGGAGCTTTTCTGCCAGAAAGCAGGCAAAATCCCCGGTCGCAGCGGGATCGGCAAGGAAAATCCGATTTTCAGTATTTCTGCTCATGATTACACTGTTTTACCATATATGCTTTTAGATCCAAGAGGTACTTGACTGCCTGATAGTAGTTTGTAAGACTATATCGGCTCAAGGGTCCTTGCACATGCGGTAAGCGCCCTTTAAAAACTGGAAATGCGATACAATGAATAATGGTCGGGAATGCTCTCGGCATAGTTTGCGGGTCATGCGATACCCTGAATTCACTGGATGCAGAAAAATGCAGCCGGTGCGGGAGAGCTATATCGTATAACCCTCTTGGTGCAGGCTCACCTGAAAGGGACAAAGAGGAAAGTCCGGCATCCGTGAGCCCGAAGCCGGACAGAGCGAAATCGGAGGAATTGCCAATGGAACAGGCACGTTACTATGTCTGTAAATCATGTTACAGCCAGGTTCCCTCGGGACACAAGTTCTGCGGGAAGTGTGGAACCCCTACCGAATTCGGGGAAGAAGGCCTTGAGACCGATTATTACGGGTCCATGCAGGCCTCCGGCAAGGCCAAGCTGATCCTTATCAAGGGAGAAGGCATGGACGGCATCTCATATCATCTGAACTCCAGCGAGCATATTGCGGGTCGTTCAGAGGGTGCCATTCTTTTTACCGAGGATCAGTGGCTTTCTCCGAAGCACGCCAATTTTTATTATAATGAACAGGATCTTTTTGTCCGTGACGAAGGCAGTGTGAACGGTATCTTCTACCGAATCCGCGGAAGCCTTAATATCAGTTTCGGATCCACTTTCATGTGCGGCGAGCAGATCTTCAGGATCGATCAGGTGGATAACGTTGAAGAAGAACCGGATTCGGACGGCACGTATTTTTACTCCAGTCCGAAACATGAAAGCTCTTTCAAGATCGTCCAGATCCTCGAAGGCGGTGTGACAGGCATGGTGGTTCATGCAAAAGAGAACAGAATAGTGGTTGGACGCGAAGGTTGCGACATGAACTTCCCTAATGACCCGTATATCTCCGGACATCATGTGCAGATTGAGCATTCCAGCGGCAATGTTATCCTGACCGATCTCGACAGCAAGAATGGAACCTTTGTCAAAATCGACCAGGAACAGAAGCTTGGACATGGAGATTATGTGTTTCTCGGTAAACAGTTACTGAGGGTGGAGATCACCCCGTAAGGAGGCAGCCGTGATTATCTGTCCTAATTGTGGAAAAGAAAACCAGGATCATTACAAATTCTGTCTGGGCTGCGGTTCGGATCTCCCACAGGAGGAACAGCAGGAAGCTGCCGAGGAGCAGGGAAACACCCCGCCTTCCGGTATTCCCGCTGCATCCGATCAGCCGGAAGAGGAGCAGGCAGCGGCCGAGGAACCACCTCAGGAAGAGGCGGCTGTGCAGGAAGAACCTGAGCCCGCTGCGACCCAGGAACAACAGGAACAGCCTGCCATGGCAGAGCATTCCGAAACTGCGGCACCGGGTGGTCCGGAACCCGCTCCTGCTGCGGAACAGGCCGTAGACGACCCCTCAGTATGCCCCAACTGCGGAAGTCCCATAGCCGAAGGCTTTGCATTCTGCGGCAAATGCGGTCACCGCATCGGTGGTGTCCCTGCAGCACAGCCCGTGAGCACGGCTCCTGCAGCCGCCAAGCTGGTATTTATCCAGCCGGACGGTTCACCGGGCGGGACAATGCCGCTGCAGAAAGGTGAAAACAAAATAGGAAGAGCATCCGGAGGTTTTCTGGAAAGCGATCCCTTTCTTTCTCCCATTCACACCGAGTTTATTGTCGATGATAACAGCGTAAGCGTAAAGGATGCAGGCAGCCTGAACGGGATCTATGTCCGCATTCCACCCAATGTACCCATCGACCTTATTCCCGGAGACGTCATACGTGTCGGTCAGGAGCTGCTTCTTTTTGAGCTTCTCGAGGAAGGAGAGGAAGGTCCTGACGGCACCAAGATGCTCGGCAGTCCTATCGAAGGACTCTGGGGAAAGGTTTCACTCATGGTCGGCAAGGATCAGTTTGAGAATTCCTTTCCCATAGGCGGAGACGGCGTCGTCCTTGGAAGGGAAAGAGGCGACATAGTCTTTCCGGAAGACGGCTACGTCTCCGGAAGTCATCTCAAAATTCAGCGCAAGGGAATTGACCAGTTCGAGCTCATCGATCTTCAGAGCTCCAACGGTTCATTCCTGAAGGTGAGGGATCAGGTTGATCTGGAAAAAGGCGCATATCTGCTGATGGGGCAGCAGCTTTTCCAGGTCATGTTCTAAACACCACCATCCTGTCTTTTAATCAGTATTTTCTATAAGGATTTTTCCCGGATTGCATCAACGAGCTGCCTGCGCCTTTCCTCCAGCTTCTGCTGCAGGTTGTTCAGCTTTGTGATTTCATCTTCAAGCTCCCGGCTCTTTATCCTGAGAAACTTCTGTTTCTCGATGTCTCCGGAAAGGCTTTCAAGCTCTTTTCTTATCATCAGCTGTACGAGTTTGAGACGCCTGAGCAGGAGTCTTCCGCTTTCAGCCCTCAGCATAAGGCCGGGTATGTAAACGCGCTCGATCCTGTGAAGCCCGGCCAGTCTGCGACGTACTGCAGCACGCCTGATCTCGAGATCTTTTTCCAGCTGATTCAGCCTTGCGTTTATATCCGACTGTTCAAGCATGGTCTCATTGAGACGCTTGAGACATCTCGTAAGGTCATTTTCCCTGGCCTCGAGTTCCATGCGCAGTTCATCAAGTGTCGCATACTGCGCGGCAGGGGAGCCGCCTGATTCCGGGGACAGCAGTACCATGAGCGAGAGGACGAGGAAACCGGCAGTGATCCTTGAAACGTTCAGGATGCCGAATAGTCGTGAGTTTTTCATCCTAGACACTTAAATGTTTCCTTATGGCAAGATGCGATCCGGCTGCTCCTGCAAATGCGCCTGCAAAAAAGAGCATGAGGATGGACGATGCCGACATGAAGGAAATCGATCTCATTCTCAACAGCGGAAAGATCTCGCCGCTGACCGAACCGAACTGTACATGAATGAAAAACAGAACCAGAATAGCGATACCCATGGAAACCACCGTGGTCAGTGCCCCCTCAATCATGAAAGGTGCCGTTATGAATCTGTTAGTGGCACCGCACAGTTTCATGATCTCGAATTCCTTCCTGTGCTTTGAGAGGGCCAGGCGGATGGTTGCCGAGATTACGGTTATCGTCATCAGGACGATCAGAGCCCCGAAAATAACGCTTACGGTTCTCAGAAGCCGCACGATGGAAACCAGACGGCTGTAAAGTTCCTGGTAGGTGACCACTTCCTCGACGTATTTCAGCCTGCCGAGCCTGTCCGTGAGACTGGCGAGAGTTTCTTCGTTAAGGTATGCGGAGGCCAGCCTGATCTCCAGTATGCCGGGAAAAAGATCCGCCTCCATATTGCTCGCGACATCACTGTTTATTCCCATGCTCTGCGCCAGATCCTCACGTGATTTTTCGGGATTGATATATTCAACTTCTGCCACTTCCTGTGTCTGATCAAGTGCCGCGACAAGGCGCAGCCTTTCGTCTTCGGGCGTCTCTGGTGAGAGATATACGGTGAGGACGAGTTCCTCGGACCACTGATCGATAATGACGTTAAGGTTGGAAACCGTAAGCATGAAAGCGCCCAGTACGATGAAAACGGCCAGGAGGGCGAACACGGTTGCGAAAACGCGTTTGATGTCCCTGGACATCCAACGCAGTGCCTTCAAGTTGAAATAAAGTAACTTCGCCATGAATCCCGCCTTTCTTATCCTGAAAAAGCCCCTCTGTGGCGGCGCACCGCTACTGCGGCGTTATGCGGCCGGCCCGAAATTCTCATCCACAGCCTTGAGGCTGCTGCCTGATGAAACGGCCGGACTCAAGCCGACAACGCGTCCATTATTTAATACAAGCGCCCTGTGCGGTCTTGATGCCATGAGAAGACGGTCGTGCGTCGCCAGAATCACGGCCGTGCCTTCAGAAGAAGCGCGCTCGAAAAGATCCATCATCTCGTCTGCAAGAACCGCGTCGAGATTTCCTGTCGGTTCGTCCGCAAGCAGAAGCATTGGACTGTGCACCATGGCTCGCGCTATTCCCGCCCTCTGCTTTTCGCCGCCTGAGAGACCATGTACGATTTCATTTTCTCTATTGCCGAGCCCGACCCATTCCAAGGTCCTACCGACACGCTCAATTATTTCAGATCGCTTTGTGCCCGTTACTTCCAGAGGGAACGCAACGTTCTCAAACAGGGTCGAATCCTCGAGAAGCTTGAAGTCCTGATGAACTATTCCCATCTTCCGTCGGATAAGGGGCAGCGAACCTTCGCTTACCTTTTCGAGATCGTGATCCATGAAATGGATAGATCCCGTATCTGGTGATTCGATCCTCTGAACAAGCTTTAAAAGCGTGCTCTTGCCGGCACCGCTTGAACCGGCCACATAAAGAAACTCTCCGGGAAACAGATCAACAGAAACGTCGAAAAGGGCCGGCTTGTCCTTACGGTAGAATCGACTCACTCTCTTGATACTTAGAAGGGGCTTTTTGCTCTCTTTCATTCAATTTTCCTTTAACAGGATTGTATCTGATTAATATTATTAACAAACTTATTCACAAATGTTCCTGCAGTATATTTATAACCCGCAGGACGATTCAGAGGCAAAAAATCGGCCCCAAATGGTCCAGTTGCTATTAAGTCGGATAGAAAAAAGCGGCCATCCTGTGGATTAACTGGTGTAAAAATGTGGATACTGTTGGTATGTACAGGTAAATACTATATATTGTGTTGTTGGATAATTTTCCTACAATATGTTGTGTTTTTTATTGACATGCCAGCGGGCTTATTGATACAAAATATCTCCTGTAGCAAGTCGCATATTAAGAGAAAATTCTCTTATATTTGAAGAGGATTACAAGGTTAGACGGCATAGACCTGAAGGGATTTAATTGGCCATTCGTTAAAAATAATAAGGTAGTTAGCTTGAAATATCTAGAATATACTTTATATTTACCTTCGCGCATCCTGGAAAAATCAAGTAAAAATGAAAGGGGAAGACGTTAAAATGGAAGCCGGGCGACCTGAGAGGCACAAAAATACAGACAAAGAGACTTTGACAGAATCCAGGAAAAGTACTTCCCGCGTCCGCAGGGGACTGGGGTTTTCAAGAAGATTTACATCTTCGGGAGTTCATCCGTTTGATGAAATCCGGTGGAAGAACAGGCAGGCTACGATCAGGAACGACAAGGGAGATGTGATTTTTGAACAGGATAAAGTCGAAATGCCGGCAGGATGGTCGCAGCTGGCCACCAACGTTGTGGCATCCAAGTACTTCCGCGGTTACAAGGATACGACCGATCGCGAGAACAGTCTGAAACAGGTCATCAGCAGGGTTGTGGGAACCATCGCTGCATGGGGAAGACAGCAGGGAGTTTTTGCAACCGAGGCCGATTCCGAAACCTTCGAAGCCGAACTTACCTACATTCTTCTCAACCAGATGGCTTCCTTCAACAGCCCTGTATGGTTCAACGTAGGGATCGACAATCATCCCCAGTGCTCGGCATGCTTTATAAATTCTATAGAGGACACCATGGAGTCCATAATGGAACTCGCGGGTATAGAAGCAACGCTGTTCAAGGGAGGATCAGGATCCGGAACCAACTTCTCTTCAATACGTTCATCAAAGGAACGACTGACAGGGGGCGGATTCGCCTCGGGGCCGGTTTCATTCATGAAGGGGTTTGACTCGTTTGCCGGCGTCATCAAGAGCGGCGGAAAAACAAGACGCGCTGCAAAAATGGTCATCCTGAACGTTGATCATCCGGACATTCTTGAATTTGTCGGGTCCAAGGCCCACGAGGAGAAAAAGGCCTGGTCACTTATCGAAGATGGGTATGATGGTTCAATAAACGGCGAAGCCTACAACTCCATCTTCTTCCAGAACGCGAACAACAGCATCCGGGTTACGGACGAGTTCATGGAAGCCGTTGTCAACGACCGGAAATGGGACACGCATTCCATAACCACGGGCGAAGTAATCGATACATACAAGGCCAGGGAGATTTTTCAGAAGATCTGCGAAGCGGCGCACGTATGCGGCGATCCCGGACTTCAGTTTGATACCACTATCAATCGCTGGAACACGTGCAGCGAATCCGGAAATATCAACGCCTCGAATCCATGCAGCGAGTACATGTTTCTCGATGATTCCGCGTGTAATCTTGCATCACTGAACCTGATGGCATTTGTGGGACAGGAAGGTGAATTCGACCTTGATTCTTTCAGGCATGCAATTGACCTGTGCATCTGCGCCCAGGAAATAATAGTGTCATCCGCCCGCTACCCGACCGAGAAAATACGTCAGAACTCTGAGACGTACCGCCCGCTGGGACTCGGTTACGCAAATCTCGGGGCACTGCTGATGTCGAGAGGGCTTCCTTACGACAGCAGCGCGGGAAGAGCCTATGCAGCCGTTGTCAGCGCACTTTTAAGCGGAGAAGCATACGCCATGAGCGCACGCATGGCCGAAAGGCTCGGTCCTTTCGATGCGTTCGAAACCAACAGGGAACCCATGCTGGAAGTAATGGGCATGCACCGGCAGGCTCTGGATAAAATCGATCCCGCTCTGGCTCCTCCTTCTCTCCTCACTGCGGCACGCAACATCTGGGACGAGGTTCGCGTTCTGGGCGACATGCACGGTTTCAGAAACGCCCAGGTATCCGTTCTTGCGCCGACGGGAACCATCGCTTTCATGATGGACTGCGACACGACGGGAATCGAGCCCGACATCGCCCTGGTCAAGTACAAGAAGCTCGTAGACGGGGGAATACTCAAGATAGTAAACAACACTGTTCCCAGGGCGCTTGGCAGGCTCGGCTATACCAGCGAGCAGATATCCGAAATAGTGAAATACATTGAGGCGCAGAATACCATTGAGGGCGCTCCCGAAATGAAGGAGGAGCATCTTCCCGTATTCGACTGCGCCTTCAGAGCAGAAAAAGGCGTCCGTTACATTTCTCCCATGGGACACATGAAGATGATGGCGGCAGTGCAGCCGTTCATATCGGGCGCTATTTCCAAAACCGTAAACCTTCCGCACGAGTATTCACAGGAGCAGATAGAGGACATTTTCCTCAAGGCCTGGGAGTTCGGAGTCAAATCAATCACGATTTACAGGGACGGATCAAAAAGAACACAGCCTCTTTCCACATCAGAGAAAGCCGAAAGAGTGCAGAAGGAAAGAATGCTCTCGCCCGAGCTTGCAAGGCGCCGCATGCCGGATGAGCGCAGAAGCATAACGCACAAGTTCTCGATCGGGGGCCACGAGGGATATCTCACTGTGGGAATCTATGACGACGGGAACCCGGGCGAAATCTTCATTAGAATGGCAAAGGAAGGATCCGTGGTATCCGGCTTGATGGACTCCTTTGCAACCGCTATTTCACTGGCGCTTCAGTACGGTGTTCCCCTCAAGGTGCTGGTGGACAAATTCAGCCACTCGAGATTCGAACCCTCGGGAATCACCACCAACCCCGCTATCCCGATCGCAAAATCGGTGATGGACTATATTTTCAGGTGGCTTGAGCTTAAATTCAATGGAGAGGGAGTAGCAGAACAGAAAGCCCTGACGGACAGCATACGGCTGGGCAGCAAGAATCCGGACACCATGGCTTTCAACAATGAAGACGTGGACAATGGTTTTGTTCAGCAGGCGGATGCGCCGCCGTGCCATCAGTGCGGATCCATAATGGTGCGTAACGGCTCATGCTACCGCTGCCTGAACTGCGGTGTTACCTCAGGATGCAGCTGAAAAACGGTTTTTTATCTGCGGGCATCCTGTTCACGCCGGCCGCATAATAATAAACTTTTTCATCGGATCAGCTTGACAATAGTCGGGTTATGAACAAAATTAGTTCGCTTTGGTAATGATAATGAGGAAGGGGGTTCCATAATGAGAAAAAAGGAACTTCAGAAGTTTAAAAAGATTCTACTGGAAAAAAGACATCAGATACTGGCCAACGCACAGAAAACGCTCAAAGAGGAAATGGCCCTGGACATAAATGACCTTCCAGACGAAATGGATCTTGCTTCCAGTGAATATCTTCAGTCATTCACATTCAGGCTCAGAGGGCGTGAAAAAACCTACCTCGCCAAGATTGAAAAATCCCTGAAGAAAATCGAAGACGGCGAGTTCGGAGTGTGCGAGTCCTGCGGTGAAAACATCTCCCTCAAGAGGCTTCAGGCCAGGCCCGTTACCAGCCTGTGCATAAGGTGCAAGGAGGAGCAGGAACGCGAAGAGCGCCAGTTCGGGTAAATTTTTCCTGTCTTATTTTCCTTCTATTCTCTTTGTGCCCTGAATATCCTGAAAAAACGTCTCCCGGCTGGAAATTTATTCAACCTTGTGTCCGCATTGGGCACAGAACTTTGCTTCGGCCCCTGTTTCGCTGCCGCAGTTTGCGCAGAATTTTTTCTGTGCCGCAAGCGGCTTCCCGCAGGAGGAGCAGAACTTACCCGGCTTGACGTTTGCATTGCAGGCGGGACACGTAACGGTTTCGGCAGAGGTGTTCTGGTTCTGGTTCGCGTCCGTGCCCGAAATCTGCTTCGCACCGCCGGGCGCGCCGCCGGCGTTTCCCTGCCGGGCCGACTGCTGCCCTGCCGCCATCTGGTTACCCATCATCTGGGCCATTCCAAAGCCCACGCCCAGGCCGGCACCCCCCATCACAGCGCTGTCTCCACCCCCTTCTCCGCCGCCTTTTGCCATGCCCTCTCCCGCGCCCATCATCGCCTTGCCAGCCGCGAACTGCTGGTAACCCTGCATTCCGCCCGCCATGTTCACGTAAGCCGCGTCTGTGTAAAGCTTCGTCAGGTTGTCTTCGTCCTCGTCCTTCATGCTAATAGTAAAGTTGCCCAGCCTTACGATGCTGATGCCGTAGGGATCGACATGCCTGGCCACGCCCTTTATGACGTCCTCCTCGATTTCCTCGGTGTAGGCCGCCGACGTCACGTCCAGCAGAGGCCACTTGTTCTTGTGAATAAGCTCGCCGATTCGATCCCGGATTACCTTGAGAACCTGCTGCTTGAACCATTTTACAAACTCCTCGTTGTCGATGGTTCTGAGCCCGACCAGTCCCAGCAGCAACTGCTCCGGATTGGTGACCTTCAACGAGAATTCCCCGTGCACCATCAGTTCGACAGGCACTCCGCTCTTCGGATCCTGCACCTTGCCTATCTTCCCCCCGAACTTGAAGCCCGGAAACTCCCTGATGGTCACATAGTACAGCTCGGTAACGAAAACATTTCCCCCGGTGTAGGAATCAACGAAGTTGGACAGAAATGGAATGTTGTCTGAATCCAGTGTATGCCGGCCGGGATCCAGTTTTCCCACGGGCTTGCCGTCCCTGAAAAACACCGCCACCTCATCTGCTTCGATCGTCGCCTGCGAGTACATGGGAATCGTGGAATCCGGATGCTTGTAAACTATGTGATCCTTGGCCTCGTCCGGTCTCGCTATCATCAACTCCTTGATGTTCTTCTTAATATTGAAAATATCGCCTATGCCCATTTGTTCTCTCCCTCTGTGCAGGCCGCTTCTGCTGCAGCAGCCGATGATTTTCCTTTGATATTTCAATATTAAGTCGCGCTGACATCACGGGTCAATCATGAACGGTTACATTATGATTAAACAGGTGTACTTGTGTTCACCTGTTTTCGCTTTTTTTACTGCACAAATGCCCGATGCGTCCGTTTGTTCTTTCAGCCCGGGTCCTGTTTGAGTATAGTCGGACTTATTCTGTTACTAAGAGACGTAAAGGAGGAAGAAGCATGAGCCATGAAATCGAATTGCTTGAACCAAAGCCTTTCTGGAAGTACTTTGCCGATCTCAGCGCCATTCCAAGGGGCTCGAAGAATGAGAAAGAAGCCGGCGAATGGGTCAAAAAGGTGGCATCGGATCACAGCCTCGAATACAAGCAGGATGATGCCGGCAACATAGTCGTCAGGGTTCCTGCGACACCGGGACATGAGAACGCACAAACCGTCATCCTGCAGGGACATCTCGACATGGTTCATGAAAAAAATTCGGATGTCGATTTCGATTTCGAAAAGGACGGGATCCGTCTGAAGATCGAAGACGGCTGGATCACGGCCGACGGCACGACTCTGGGCGCGGACAACGGAGTCGGCGTTGCCGCCTCGCTCGCGGTGCTTGACAGCCCCGAAGTGGTACACGGACCGCTGGAACTGCTTTTCACCGTGGACGAGGAGACGGGTCTTACGGGAGCGAGCGCGCTCAGGACGGGTTTTGTAACCGGAAAACGCATGCTGAATCTGGATTCCGAGGACGATAAAACGTTCTACATCGGATGCGCCGGTGGAAGCGATGCACACATTCTTCTTCCCCTCAACTGGGAATCGCCCCCGGACGGAACCATAGGCGTTAAAATCCTCGTGACCGGCCTTTCCGGCGGCCATAGCGGACTGAACATCGTCGAAAACAGGGGAAACGCCATAAGGCTTCTGACCAGGATCCTGGCCAGGACCGGAAGGCGGGATGATTACCTCGGACTCGCGTCGATCGAGGGAGGCAGCAAGCACAACGCCATTCCCAGGGAGGCATGGGCTGTTTTCACGGGAGACGGCCAGGCAATAGATGTGCTCAAGCAGGCGGCGAAAGAAGAGCTGACCCTGTTCAGAGAAGAATTCGGCTCCAGCGATCCTGATGCAAGGGCGGAGCTCTCAGAGGTGAAAAAACCGGACCTGGTGGTTGACGTCTCAACCAGGGATCGCCTTCTCGGCACACTTCTGGGACTTCCCAACGGCGTACTTTCCATGAGCAGGGACATGCCCGGCCTCGTGGAAACATCCACCAACCTGGCCGTTGTAAGACTCGACGACGATTATGCCAGAATACACATGAGCAGCCGTTCGTCAGTGTCCGCCTCGGTGAGCAAGACAAACTGGCAGATCGCCGCTGTAGCCGGTCTGGCCGGTGCACAGGTCGAGATGGGAGGGTCGTACCCCGGCTGGAAACCGGACATGAACTCTCACCTGTTGAAAATCGCCACCGAGACCTACCGCGACCTTCGCGGATCCGGGCCGGAAGTGACCGCCATTCATGCAGGTCTTGAATGCGGAATAATCGGCGAACGTTTTCCCGGTATGGACATGATATCCTTCGGTCCCACGATCGAGGGCGCGCATTCTCCCGAAGAGAGAATGAACATTGCCAGTGCACAGAGATTCTGGGAACTTCTGAGAGGAATGCTCGCAGTTCTTGCATAGACCGGGAGCAGCATCAGAATGCCGCCTGATGAAGAACACAGGACAATCCTCATCATCGAAGACGAGCCCGACATGGTTTACGGCCTCACCGAGGCGTTCGAATTCGAAGGCTACAGGATCGAGTTCGCTGACAACGGCAGGCAGGGCGTTAAGCTCGTTGCCGAACTCAGGCCCGACATCGTGATCGTCGACCTCATGCTGCCGGACATAAACGGTTATTCCGTGACAGAGAAAATACGCGACAACGATCCCCTCGTGCCCATACTGATTCTTACTGCAAAGAGCCAGGAAAGCGACAAGGTCCGGGGCTTTGATGCAGGCGCGGACGACTACGTGACAAAGCCCTTCAGCGTTGCAGAACTGCTTGCCAGGGTAAGGGCGCTTTTCAGAAGATCGTCGCCCGTGCACAACGACGAGATCGAAAAAATAAAGGTGGGATCCGCCGAAATCGATTTCAGGAAGCATTTGCTTGTCAGAAACAGGAAAAGGTATCAGCTGTCGTTTTACGAACTCGAACTGCTCAAGCTGCTGAACGAAAGACGCGGGGACGTAGTAAGCCGGGATGAAATACTGGAAAAAATCTGGGGAATAAGATCATCACCATCCAACAGGACGGTAGACAATTTTATCGTCAAGCTCAGAAAGAAAATCGAGGATCACTCCGACAGCCCTCGCCATATTCTAACAATCTACGGCCAGGGCTATAAACTGGTTTAACCTCCGGAAACAGAAGGCGTAACGGGTATGACTTCTCGGAACACTTCGATACAGCTGTTCGAACGCGCTTCCAGGGAGATATTCTCTCCCCGCGCTCCCAGACTTGAACACCTGCTCGATCTACCCCTGGCTCAGGAAGCCGTACGCAGCCTCGATCCCGGCCTGTTCGCCGCGGGAGCCGCGCGCCTCGGCATGGCCGACAGCGTCGAACTTGTCGCAGCTGCCAGCAGCGAACAACGCGGGGCGCACCTGGCACTTTGCGCGTGGAAGAAAGACAGCATCGATCTGCGCGTCCTGGATGAATGGATAGAAGCCTTCATAGACATAGATCCATTTCTTGCTGCAGGCGCTTTTCTGGAATGGGATTACTCCATGCAGGTCTATTTTCTGCGGATGAAGCTGGAAGTAATACAAACAGACCCTGAAAAGGATTTTGATTACGAAGGCTGGATGACGCCTGACAGAAGGTTTTTCATAAGGCCGAGGGAAAGCGCGCTGGACAGCGCGAACACGCCTGAAAACGTGTTCGGGGATGATGACCAGGTTCCGGGCTACGAAATTCTCGTTCTCGTAAACGTCCTGTACAGTCATGACCTGGCCCTTACATCAAACCTGATCAAGGCTTCCCTCGAAGAACAGACAACGCAGCTTCTCGAGGAATGCCACAGGCAGAGGGAGAGAATCCTGCAGAGCATGGGCTGGCCGGACAGGAACGACTCGCTCAGGCTCTATTCAAAACCTCCGGACGCGGTGTCCATGGATGCGCACGGCAGTGCACTTGCCAGGTCCTGCTCCATGGGTGTTGAAAAAGCGATACAGGCCCTGAAAGAAGCTGTCCGTCTCGACTCAGAAAGGCAGACAAAGGAAACAACTTACGCTCTGAACGCGCTTCTTAGGTTCGACGACGTAGACCCGGGCTCGCAGGAGCGGATCGCGTCCGTGATCTGCGACGGTCTCGGCTACCTTACCATCGGACTCGAGTGCCTGTCGGGCGAAGGCGCCGATGCCGTGGACCTTCTCATTAACAACGGTCCTCTTTCAGTGGTGAGAACGGGTTACTGTGCCACATGGTCACCCGCGTACGAGGCCAGGAAACTCATCAGGGAAAAAAGGCTGAAAGCGTCCAGCCGGGAACTCGAAGAACGCATAAACGCCCTTATGGCGCCCAGGCCGGCATACCTGGACGATTCAGGGAAATACACTAAGGTGCGCGGCTTTACCTCTTGCGAGGAAATTGTCAGGACAGAAAAACTTATCAGGCGGGCCGCGTCTCCTGACTCAGACGCGTCCCCTAACTCAGACGGGGAGCATTGAACAGCAGGCTTACTGCAGATAAAGCATTAGTGTGGAGGCATTCATGAAAAAGAAAGTGCTCGTTCCTCTTGCACAGGGATTTGAAGAGATCGAAGCCGTCACCGTAATCGACATCCTGCGCAGGGCGGGAGTGGAAGTTACCGTGGCCGGGCTGGACAATGAAAACGTGAAAGGATCGAGAGGCGTAACCATTGTTACGGACACGGACATTGACAGCGTTGCGGACGAAAGCTTCGACGCCGTGGTCCTTCCCGGAGGTCTGGACGGAACAATGAACCTGGCCCAGGATAAAAGGGTAATAAATATCCTGCGCAATCAGGCTCAGTCTGGTCGCATCAACGCGGCCATATGCGCGGCCCCCATCGTGCTGCAGGAGGCCGGTCTGCTCGAAGGACAGGACGCGACAAGTCATCCCGCGGTCAGGGACAGGCTCAAGGGTTTCAGCTACCTGGAAGACAGGGTTGTAACGTCCGGCAGGCTGATCACGAGCCGAGGCCCCGGGACCGCGATGGAGTTCGCCTTTTCCCTTGTTACCGAGCTCGCTGGCGAGGCTGCCGCGCGGGAAGTAAACGAAGGGGTCATGGCAAGGCTTTAGCAGCATGCTGGTTTCACTCAGAATAAGGTCGCTCGCCCTGATCGAGAGTTTGGACCTGGAATTTTCCACCGGTTTCACCGTTCTCTCCGGAGAAACAGGCGCCGGGAAGAGCCTCGTGGTCGGCGCCCTCGGCCTTGTCCTGGGAAGAAAAAGCAGCACTGACGAAGTACGCTCCGGAGCTGATTCGGCCGAAGTCGAAGCCATGTTCGACATCGACGGGTTGGACGATGTCAGGTCGGTTCTCGAAGACGGGGATCTTTTTCAGGGAGACGAACTCGTGCTCAGACGCGTCATCAGCTCTACAGGAAGAAGCAGGGGGTATGTGAACGGCAGAGCGGCTACTCTTGCGCAAATGTCATCAATAGCCCGGCTTCTCACGGGCATTTCGAGCCAGCGTCAATACCAGAAGCTTCTTGATCCGGATTTCCAGCTCCACGTAATCGACGAGTCGTCCGGACTGTCATCAATGGTCGAAGCTATGGCCAGCGAATACGACGTCTTTGTCCGGGCCCGTGACGAGTTCAGGAATTTCAAAGCCACTGCTGCGGAAAATTCCCGTAAGGCCGATTACCTTCAGTACCAGCTCAAAGAGCTCAAGGCCGCAGCTTTTCACAGCGGCGAACTTGAGGAGATCGACAACGAGCTCAGTGTGCTCAAACACGTCGTCCGGATCGAGGAGCTGGTGCGTTCGAGCGAGCGAGAGCTTTACAGCAGCAGGCGCTCGGCCAGCGAGCTCATCTCCACGGCCTGCCGCAACCTGGAAGAAGCGGCAGGTCTGGATGCCGGTCTTGAACAGATCGCACAACAGGCGGTCGAGGCCCGCATCATTGTCGAGGATGCGGCGCAGAGCCTGGGCAAATACACATCGTCTCTGGAGGCCGACCCGGTGCGGCTCGAACAGCTCGAGCTCAGACATGAGGAACTGGGCCGCCTCATGCGCAAACACGGTGTTGATTCTCTCGAAGAGCTGCAGAAACACATGAACGCCACCGCGGCCGAGCTCGATGATATCGATAACTTTGACGAAAAACTCAAGAAGCTCGAAAGCCGTTACAACGATGCGGTCGATTCCGCTTATGCCCTTGCTCTCAAGCTCTCTTCTAAGAGAAAAAAGCACGCGGCCGTTCTTTCCAGAAAGATTGAAGCCGAGTTCAGGGACCTGGGACTTGAAAAGGCCGGAATAAGAGTGGCCGTGATCAGGAACGCAGGCGACGGGGATAAAGTCGACCCAGGTGTGGAGAAAAAATCCGCTGCACTTGAAGCCACAGGCATTGACAGTGTTGAGTTCATGTTCAGGCCGAACGAGGGCGAGCCTGAATTTCCCTTAAAGGACATCGCATCGGGCGGAGAGCTCAGCCGTGTGATGCTGGCCCTTGACCAGGCCCTGGCCACAAGATCCGGCCCGGCCACATCAGTTTACGACGAGGTGGACGCCGGCATAGGGGGCGCCGTGGCCCACGCGGTCGGCCGGAAGCTGAGATCGCTCGCCTCAAGCAGGCAGATCATCTGCATAACGCACCTGCCTCAGGTAGCCGCGCTGGCTCAGCATCATTATTCGGTTTTCAAACGCAGCCGGGGCAAAAGAACAATTACGGGCGTAAGCGCTCTTTCCGATGAAAAACGGATCGAGGAAGTGGCCAGAATGATCGGGGGTGCCCAAATCTCATCGAGCGCACTCGAAGCGGCCAGGGATCTCATGTCGCATGGCATGGAGGAAGCATGAACACGACCACGCGGATTGAAATTCTCAAGCGGGTGGACATCTTTGCCGCGCTTAAAAAGCGCGATCTGAAGTTAATTGCAAAATCAACCACCGAGGAAGTTTACGAGCCGGGCGCAGCGTTGTGCAGGCAGGGCGACAGGGGCGTTGCCGCCTTTATCATCCTCGAAGGCACGGTGGCCGTAGAGGAGGAGCTTCACAAGGGCAGGGTAATTGAAATCGCCACACTCGAGCCCGGAAGCGTTGTGGGCGAACTCGCCCTGATCGACGGCGCTCCCAGGGTGGCCACTGTCAGGGCTAAAAACGAAACGCGCGTGCTCGTGCTTACAACGTGGGACTTTCGCGCGGTGCTCAAGCGGCAGCCGGCCATGGCGGGCGACATTCTGCCCGTGGTGGTTAAAAGGCTCCGCAACCTGGCTCTCGAGATCAGGAAAACGGACGACGAAAACCCGAGATTTACCATAGTCTGATTTTTCATCAATCGTGCAACTTTCCGTAATTAAACATTTTTTAATATTATTTCCTGTTTTCGTTACAGTCGTTACAGTAACGAAAGTACATTTCTGCCATATTAGCGTAATATGCCACCCTGGCCGCTGCATCTATTATGATGCATCTATTTGTTATTATTAATTATTATTCGGTCTGGCCGGAGTGTAACGACAGCTTCGCTATCAATGACTTTTGATAAATCCTCAGATAAATCGTTGTTTTACTGCGAATTTAATAGCAAAAAGTGCATTCTGCTTATCAAATTCTCAGAAATATTGCGGTTTTTCTGTAAAATTATCAGTTCAACCAGGCGCGCTTCATGCAATCAAACAGGCGGCCCCGATCAAGCAGGTCGACTCCGGGCTGAACCTCACCCCCTGCATCAGACATCAGGACAGGGTGCGATAATTGCTTGAGATTTCAAAAGCTCCGTGAGAGGATTTTCTTCTGGAAAATTAAACACCGTCTTTGAGGTGTAACTTACGGACATACTGGATAAAGCTGGAAAGGAGATAAAGACGTGGTCAGTTACGATCTTACAGAAGAACAGAATATTTTAAGGCAGACGATCCGCGATTTTGCCGAGAACGAAATAAAGCCCGTTGCCGAACAGCTCGACAGGGAGGAGAAGTTCTCCGTTGAGATCACGCGCAAGATGGGCGAACTCGGGCTGTTCGGAATGTTTGTTTCCGAGGAGTACGGCGGAACCGAAATGGGATACCTGGCATACATAATCGCGGTTGAAGAGCTTGCCAGGGTAGACGGTTCGCACGCAGCAACGGTTGCGGCCGGCAACTCTCTCGGAATCGGGCCCATCTATTATTTCGGTTCCGAGGAGCAGAAGAAAAAATTCCTGCCCGACCTGTGCTCGGGCACTGCGCTCGCCGGCTTCGGCCTTACCGAACCGGACGCGGGCAGCGACGCCGGCGGTTCCAAGACCACGGCAACTCTGAAGGACGGAGCCTGGCTGATAGACGGCTCAAAGATATTCATAACGAATGCAGCCAACGAGATGACGTCCGTGGTTACGGTACAGGCCGTTACCGGTAAAAAGGACGATGGAAAAAAGGAATACTCCTGCATACTCGTGGAACCCGGCACAGCCGGCTACGAGGCAAAGGAGATGCACGGAAAGCTCATGTGGCGATCCAGCAATACGGGCGAGCTCTACTTCGATGGCTGCAAGGTTCCGTCCCAGAACATACTGGGAAATAAGGGAGAGGGTTTTCACCAGATGCTCCAGACCCTGGACGGCGGCCGTCTTTCCATCGCGGCCATGGGCCTGGGAGGAGCGCAGGGCGCCTACGAGATGGCCCTGAATTACGCGCAGGACAGAAAGCAGTTCGGAAAGCCCATCAGCAAGTTCCAGGCCGTTGCCTTCAAGCTTGCGGACATGGCCACGCAGATAGAGGCGGCGCGCTGGCTCCTGTACAAGGCCTGCTGGCTTCGTGACAACAAGCGGCCGTTTGAAAAGGAAGCGGCCATGGCCAAGCTCTACTGCTCCGAAGTATTCAAGTTCGTGGCCACCGAGGCGGTGCAGATTCACGGCGGTTACGGGCTCATGCGCGAGTATCACGTCGAGCGCTTTTTCAGGGATCAGAAGCTTCTCGAGATCGGCGAAGGCACCAGCGAGGTTCAGAGAATCGTGATTTCACGCCGCATCGGCTGCTGACGGGCCGGATGACGGATTCAACCGAAACATCATTAAAACCGCCCGCCATTGATCTACCGGGAATTCTCCCCCTCGTTCTTGCGGGAGCCCTTGTAGAGTTTGTCGCGAACAGGCTCCTGGGCGCAGCCGGCGTCTACCAGAATGCGGCGTCAGGGTCGCTCCTTCAGCTCACGGGCAGGACGGGCATTTTCGGAATGTACCTGGCAGGCATACTGGCCACCGTGCTTACGGCCCACGGCCTGGTGCTTCTTCTGGCCTGGCGCAGGGCGGCGCCTTTGAGCAGGAAGCTCATAATCTTTGTCTTTGCAAGCATATTCCTTCCCACGGCGGGCGCATCCATATTCATACGTCCGGCGCAGAACGCGAGCTTTTTCGGCTATATCACCGCTGTACTGGCCGCCGGCCTTCTGGGCACCCTGCCTCTGACGCACAGGGCCGGAAACTGGGCAAAGGCAACGGGCGTACTCATGTCCTTTCCCCTCATCATAGTGTGCTACTCCCTGTGCGCGCGCGCCATACCCGCAATAAGCCCCGAAGGCGCGCTTTCCTCCCTGCCCGTCCTGGCACATCATGCAGGCGAATGGCTGTACCTGTTCTCCCCCGCAGCCGTGTTCTTCCTGCTGAGGCCCCGGCCCTTTGATGCACTTTCGCCGCTCCCTCTGTGGCCGGGCCTGATCTGCGGGATACTGTGCACGGCCGCGGCCGGCGTAATCATATTCGGCACCGGGGAGCTTTTCCCGCTTCTCGCTTACCGCAGCCTGGGCCTTTCCCTGAGTGCGCGCCTTCCATGGACCGGCGTGGTCTACCTGCTGTCCGTCTTCCTGTGGAGCACCTGCATAGCAACCGCCATATTCGCGCCATTGAAAACACCCGGAAGCGCCAGCGTGCGCAGGGTGGGATACGCGCTCGCTTTCATAGCCCTGTCAGGCATAGAGCCCGTCAGCCCCTATCTCTTTCTGCTTTACAGCCTCGGCCACGTGCTACTGTTCAGGGGCCTCGTTTTCCCCCTGATCCGGACCGCTCATCTGCACGCGCAGATTGAACAGCCGATGGAGGCCGTCTGATACAGTCTGAAAACGCCCTCAGCCTGCTCCCGGGCATTGAACCGCCGCTTGCAAACAGTCCTTCAAGTCGTATATCTTGATCACTCAGTCTGACGAAACCGTTCAAGAGGTAGAATCATGAGAATGAAAAAACCGACACTGTTTCTTACAGCCTTGTTGCTGTGCATCAGTGTGCAGGCACAGGCAAAAAAAAATACGTCCATCCAGGCATCAGGCGTAAGGGATGCAATCATAAAGATTAAAAGCCCGAATCCTTCCGAGGTGCTCGATGCGGTGATGATACTGGGAGCTTCCAGGAACACGACCGCGACAGGACCGCTTATGGACCTGCTTTCCAGCGGACCGAGGGACGATATAACGAATGCCGTTATCGACGCCCTGGGTTCCCTTGGTGACAGCGCCTCACTCGACATCCTGCTCGATTACCTGAACCACCGCCGCAGCGACGTAAGGGAGCGCGTGATACTGGCCGTGATGGACATGCAGGATGCGCGCATAGACGGAGCACTTGAAGCCGCGCTCAGGGATTCTGACCCCGGGGTCAGGAACGCGGCTGCCATGGCTATCGGGAACCGCGGACAGACCGGGTCCATACCCATCCTGTTCCAGGCCTTTGAGCGCGGCGTAAACGAAGCCGCGATTGCCATCGGCCGCATCGGAGACGCCAAAGCGGCCGAGCGGCTTTCGACCTTTCTCGGTCGCAGGGACCTGATCGACGTACTTCCCGGTCTCGACGAGTTTTTAAGGCGGAAGGACTTTGCGGACAAGGGAAAGCTGGACATACTGGAACAGCTTTTCGAGCTTGCCGGCCCCGAGGTAAAGAGGTTTCTGATCGCGTATGCCTCCACATTCAGCGAAGAACAGAAACGGAACAAGGTAAAACTCAAGGCAGAGGAGATCATCAGGGCGATTCCTGATGAGTAGAAGGTTTGAGGAGCAGTCCCATGAAATCTGAAACGATTCTGAAACACATGAAGAGCTTTGCACTGGGCGCCCTCGTAATCCTCCTCAACGGAGCGAGCGGAGAGATCTGCAGCTGCGAGAAGGTCGTCACCGCGTTCGGCAGGCTTTATCCCGATAACAATGTGCAGGACGTTGAAAAGGTTCTCGACCGGATAAAGCCGCAGACTGCGCCCTCGGTAGAGAACTTCACTCGCGATCCCATTATGGTGGTCACAATACAGGAGGAGAATCGCTCGATTGCCGCGGTGAACCTCAAGACGGGCGAAAAGATGTGGCGCAGCAACATGGTGCCGAGGTCGCGCATCAGCACAGGAAAGGACGTGGCCGTTTTCCTTTCCGGAAACAACGTAACCGCAATAGGCCTTGCAGATGGAAAGATGCTGTGGGACTGGGAGGTCGAGGAAGGTTGGGACTACTACGGGGCCACCGTAGAAGACGGGGTGGTTTACGCCGTCATCGGCGTGGGCACACTGGAAGAGGCCGAAGGTTACCGCAACGGCCGCATAGTGGCCATCGAGGCTCTTACCGGAAGCGAGATCTGGGAGCATCAGACGAACGGCGGCCTTCTGGGCAGGCCGGACGCTGCATACGGAATGATTTTCGTTCCCTGGGACAGGCAGTCGCTGGCCGTGCTCGATCACGTGGACGGGGCGGAAATATGCCGCCTCAGGCTGGGCGACGACATGATCAACTTCGTGGACGTTCGCGACACGGGCGTCTACTACGGCGGCAGCAGCCTTTACAGGTTCACACCCAGATCGGTGTCTGGCACCAGGGGCGAATCGACCGTTTTTGCGCCCGATCTCGAAGAGGCTCCCGGAGAGCCCCTGTTCTCCACCAGCGCATTTTCACAGGCAGTGGGAGGCAGAAGCGCGCTGGAAAAAATAAGATACCTGTGGAGCCCGGGCAGGGACACATCGGACGCGACCGTAAACACGAGCGGGGGTCTTTTCTACTTCCTGTACTGGCGATTCGTGATTGCCTTCAATGCCTCGGACAGCACGGTCAGGTGGACTTACAAGCACGTTGAGGACGCGGAAGGCGCGGTCGCGCTCGACAGCGGCGTTCTCCTTCTCGGAGAAAAGGGCGGCCTCGTATACGTGGACGCGGCCTCCGGCACACAGACCTGGAACATGGACACGGGACTCAACGTCGCGGCAGCGGCATTTGACGCGGCGGGATTCCAGCCGGCAGCGCCCGCTGCCCCGGTACAGCACAACGCCAGGCTCGGCCTGAAGAAGCTCGTACTGGACTCGGACAACAGGATGCTGCCCATCAGGCAGTTTGCAGCCCTGCTCCTTGGAAAATCACCCGACCCGGAAGCCACCCGCGATCTGCTGGACGTTTACAGCACGAGGAACATTCCAAAGCCCCTCAGACAGAGCGTGGTCAGGGCGCTCAAAGGCCGCCGTACGGGGTCCGAGTACCTTGTGAACGCGCTCAAGATGCGGTACGACTTTCTCGAGCAGACGCAGGGGCCTCCCATGACGGTGGTGGCACCCGCTCTCGTGCAGCAGAATGACCGATCGGCCATACCCGACCTGCTCTCACACGTTGTAAATCACGAGACCGAGCCTGACGATCTCATGGCCACCGTGGTGGCGCTGGTCAAGCTCGGCGACGCCTCCATTATCGGCACCTTCAGGCACATGATTGTGCGCTATCATGCGGACAGCGCCTTTTTCCAGCATCCTGAGATTCTCAGGGTCATGGCAAGCGGTCTTCTGATTCACGGCGATATCGCCGAGCGCGAGATGCTCGCGTCAATCAGGGAAGACGCCCAGACAAACCTCAAGCTCAAGGAGCACATCGACCTGCTCATGAGTCAGCCAGGCATAGCTGATGATGTCGCGCTTGAACTCGCCATTAACGGGCCAAAAAAGGAGGAAGACAAAGAGGAACAGGCAGCGGCACCGGAACCCGAAGAAGAAAAGCCCGAACAGCCCACCGCCCCTGTAGAAATTCTTCCGGACGAGCTTACGAACGATCAGATACGCGGCATCATCTCTGCGAACGCGGCCAGGCTCAAGCCCTGCGTGAGCGAGGCCCTGAGGTCCATGCCCAATCTCAGGAACATCCGTCTCCTGTTCCAGATCACGGGCCAAGACGGAAAAGCGTCGAACGTGGAAGTCCTGCCCGCAAGAATGGAGCTCAAGGCATGCATGGCGGCCCAGATCGCGCAGATCAGCTTTCCCAGGTTCAAAAAACAGCGTATGAAAGCCACCTACATGATAACGATTTCGCATACCATGCCGGTTGAGCCCACCTCGCCCGATTACGATCCCGACGCCTTCGGAAACACCGGCGGCCGTGAGCAGGGCGGTGCACAGCCTCAGCCGCAGAGACCGGGCCAGAGCGGCTTCGGCACGTCTGGATGGGGCAAGCAGCCCGACAAGCAATAATCCCTCCGGTGTCAGACACATATTTTTAATCTTTTTTCGATAAAACCTGCAACTTTTCCCCACCTCGGTCCGATAAAGTTACATGGCAAGGAAACCAAGATTGTGGGAACAAAATGTTGTTTATGAGCTGACCCTGCGTATCGAAAACCGCATGTTTATGCTCAATCCCAACCCCGAAATTGAAAATATCATCGGCGCTGTCCTCGGACGCGCCCTCAAGCGTTATCCCGTCCAGATTCACTCTTTCGACACAAACATCAATCATTTCCACTGCTTGTTCTCCGCTGTCCCCGGACAGGTTCACAATATCAGTCCTTTCCTCCAGTACCTCAACGGCCAGCTCGCTAAACAGCTCAATATCTATTACGAACGCGAGGGCCGTGTCTGGTCTACAAGGGCAAAGGTTATTCCCGTGGTCGACGATGATGCCGTGCTTCAGAGACTCGCATACTGCGCCTGTAACGTGGTCAAGGACAACATGGTTGAAAAAGCATCTCAATGGCCCGGCTTTTCCACCTACCAGCAGCTCGCCTACGGAAAACGCCAGACATTCTGCTATCTTGACAGGACAGCGTGGCACAAGGCCGGAGGACCGAAGAGAAATATCCCGAAACAGAAGTACATGAGGCAGGTTACAGTTAAGACATCGCCCCTTCCCGCCTGGGAGGACATGAAACCTCACGACAGGGAGTCAAAATACAGGCGTCTCGTAAAGGACATGGAGCATCATTACCGGGAAATCAGGGAACAGGAGGGACACAGGGTCAGGGGGAAATACGGTCTGATGGAGATAGACCCCTTTGACAGGCCTGATAAAGAAAAAGAGAAGACGCCAATACCCAAGTGTCATGCCAGCACGAAAGAAAAACGGGACGAATACATTGAGGAAGTGCTGAAACCCTTCTGGGAGGCATACGGCACTGCGTCCGCCCTCTATCTGGACGGACTCATAGATACCGAGTTCCCGCCCGGCAGCATCCCGCCCCCGATTACGACGATATATGCCAAATCGCGCCTCAGGGCTGTTTAGAATCATCAGATCAGGGTCAATTACGGGCTCAGAATAATGAGTCGGTGGACGGGTTTGTGCAGAGCAGGAAGACAGAGCTGATTTAGCCTTGTT
>Ga0272442_10000509_pt1 | contig 62208 bp, 41 predicted proteins | sample SSMForm2O_FD_200262 | JGI IMG/M metagenome (GOLD analysis project Ga0272442, IMG submission 200262) | Marine sediment archaeal communities from Little Sippewissett salt marsh, Falmouth, MA, United States - SSM-Form-2O | ecosystem: Environmental > Aquatic > Marine > Wetlands > Sediment ...
CAGGCCGTCCGCGCCCAGTACCAAAAGCAAAAACCCTCAGGTAAGTTTTTTATATGATATCTCCTGACTCTTGGATGCTAATTGATATATGTCAGCCATCATAACCGTACAATATACCGTCGGCCTTAATTATCGCCTGGGTGATTACGCCCGCCTGCACGGCAACTCTGGCTCCGGCGAGATCGACTGGGACACCCCGATCACCGGCGATAAGATAGATATCTTTCCCGACGGCGCCGGCATCTACGGTTACGGCCATTACCCTTACGGCCACAACCCTTACGGCCACGCCGCCGCCCTGGGCGTGGCAGGTTACGGTCATTATCCCTACGGCCACAATCCTTACGGCTATGGTGCCGTCTCTATAACCTCCAAAGTACCGGTAACCCGTTGCGGCGATTACAAATTCGGCTTTAAGGTTTATGACGCCGCCGGCAACGCCCATACCGGCACTCCCGGTGAGGTAACGGCCGTCGTCCATATCGCCCCGCCGGCCCCCAGAGGCTTGAAACTTAACTCGTACGATCCCGATACCGATATCCTGACGTTGGACATCTTAACTTAAAGGAGTACCCCATGCTCAAGGTTGAAGAACTGGAAGAACGCATTGCCCCTTAATTGTATATATCCGCCCTTTGACAAGTAAATATGAGTTCTGTCTTTTCCCTGCTATTATTAATGAGCCGAGGCGGGAGGTTGCTATCGGTCTGACCTCCTGAACGGTACACCACTACCGAACTTTTTTCGCCTCGACCCTTTCGCTTTCAATGCTATCGGAAGAAACGAGTCCCTCATGAAGTCTTTATTTCCTTACGTTGGCGGCAAGCACCGCCTGGCCCCGCGACTGATTAAGTTGTTCCCCGATCACCGCTGTTACGTGGAGGTCTTCGGCGGGGCCTTAAACCTCTTGTTTGCCAAACCACCCAGTGACACCGAGGTGGTTAACGATGTTAATTCCAACCTCACCCGTCTCTTTCGGGTCATCCGTTTCCATCCAGACGAATTCTTGAAAGAATTAACCCTAGTGACCCATAACCGAGCCGAGTTTATGGATTATCACACCCAACCGGGCCTGACCGATATCCAGCGGGCCGCACGCTTTTGGTATCTACTCAAGACCACCTATGGCGGAACCGGCTCCGTCGGCCACAAAAATTTTGGCTACGGTCCCGGAAAATCGGCCCTGCTTAAAAGCTCCGCCCTGGCCACCGTCCTTGACGCTCACCAGCGTCTGGATGGTGTGTATATTGAAAACCTCGACTTTGCCGATCTGGTCGCCCGTTACGATCGCGGCTATACGTTTTTCTTTTGTGATCCGCCTTATTTCCAGGCCGCCGACTACGGCGTCCCGTTTGAGTATGCCGACCACCAGCGTCTGGCCCAGACGTTAAAAAAGATTAAGGGCAAGTTCCTCTTGACCATTGGTGACCACCCGCAGATCCGCCCCTTATATAAAGGCCTGCCTCAGCGTAAAATCTCTGTCACCTATACAGTCTCCCGCAAGAAATCGCCTGCCGCCCAAAAGCATAACGAGCTGATAATCGCCAACTATCCGCTCCCCCGTGGCGTTAAGATATGAATTTTTACTCGCATAGCAAACGCTGTGCCGTGTGATTTTTGTGCGACAATTTGAACTCAACTACTAACCCGGAATTTCAAAGATCCCTGCGAAACCGGGCCGGGGATTTTATAACTTCATTTATTTGATGCACTTATCCACAAGTTATCCCCTTCGTTTTGAATTCGTTTTGTTCGTTTTAAACGAACGGACGCCCCTGGATTGTATTTTTAGCTACGGGCCTTTACGCGGCCTTTTAATGGGGTTTAACGGCCTTTTAAGAGGTGGGGCAATTCTGCCATCTTCGTGGCACGCTCGGCGGCTGATCGCTCAATTTGGCCATCTTTAAAATAGAAGCCTTCGCCCGCCCGATCTTCCGTAAGTCTTTATCTTCCCGTCGTTTCCCGTCCCTTCCCGTCTTTTCCCGCCTTCTTCCTCTTTTTGCCATTTAGAGTGACGGGTTACAAAAATTTTTTCTAAATACTTCTGATTTCTGCTGATTTGGGTGAATTTCTTGATTAAAAGTGCGTGGTTTTTTCGCGAAACCGTTTGACTTTTTATGAAAAGTGTGGTATATTTAATATGATACTAATGGGGGTAGGCGGGGAGTCCACGTTTAATAGGCCTAGAGAGCGACAAGAGTTAAGAGGCAATAAGTAGATTAAAAATCAAAGATCAAAAAGCAAAAATACATATTAAAAATTAAATATATCTCACGCAAAGGGACGGAGAAACGTTGACCGTGGACAGTAGGCTGTTGACCGTAGTGAGAAATAAGTTTCACGCAAAGGGGCGAAGAAGGCAGTAAACGAGTAGACAAGTAAATGGGTAAACGAGTAAACAGGTAAGAGAGAGACAGAAAACGCGTGGGTCATGGTTCGACAAGCTCACCACAGGTTGAGCCCCACCCTACGTCAGATAAGAAATTATTTTGACACAGATCCGCCTTCGCTAAAGCTACGCCGTGACAAGTGGACGCAGATTATTTGCTTTAAGGTGATGTTTTGCAAACATCTTAAAATTCAAATAAAAACCATTATGCAAACAGGCTTGCAACGGCTTTTAACTTTGAATTTTAACTGCAGAGCAGTTATACCTTAAAGCGAAGGAAAGTGAACCGTGGACAGTAGACCGTAAAGAAGAAATCCGAAGCACGAAATCCGAAACAATATCAAAATCACAAAATTCAAATGTTCAAGACAGAAAAAATAATAGCCACAAAAAACGCAAAATGCACAATAATATTTAGCCGCAGAGGTCTCAGAGAACTCAGAGAAAGATATTTAACCGCAGATGTACGCGAATGAACGCCAAGAAAAACAATTACAACTCTGTGGTAAAAAAATATTTAAACCACCGAGGACACCGAGAACGCAGAGTAAGATATATAACCGCTAATAGACGCGAATTAACGCAAAAAAACAAATTCAAAGAAGAGCCGCGTGGGCACAGCCCACCCTACCATCTGCGCTGGTGGTGGAGGGGGAAATTTAGTATAAGAGTGTATGGGTATATGGGTAAACGAGTAAACACCATGCTCAAGAGTACTTGAGCATGCCACCCAATGCGGGGAATAGCCGCGGAGAGGCCGGTGAACCGGCCTGAGGAAGAAAAAATCCTGGATTCCCGTTCCCCGATCGGGGTCGGGGACAAGCTTCACGGGAATGGCGATAAATACGTAATGCGAAATACGGAATGGGAAAAGATAGGAGATAAGGAGATAAGAAGGTAAGGAGATAAAGAATCGCGTGGGTCATAGCCCCACCCTACATTAAAAGCACGGCCGAGACGGCCGTGGCACATAGCCGCGGAGAGGGGAGATAAGGAGGTAAGGAGATAAGGAGATAAGGAGGTAAGGAGATAAGGAGATAAGAAGGTAAGGAGGTAAGGAGGTAAGGAGATATTTATGCAGGATATTAAAAGTAAGAGATTGATATATTTAAAGGGGATGCTGTTCTTATTGGGGGGTATTATGGCGGTGGTGATTCTGCTGATTGAGCAGCCGAGTATTAAAGTAGCGGCGTTGCTCGCTATAGCAGTGTGGTGTTTTGCCAGGGCGTACTATTTTGCTTTTTATGTAATTGAGCATTATGTTGATGCAAACTATAAGTTTGCAGGGCTGTGGTCTTTTGTACGGTATATGGGCAGAAAAAGGAAAAGGTAGAATATGGCGGGAAGGGAAGGGCTTGGACAGGGAAATAGACGGCTGATATAATTTACAGGTGTTCACCAGAGACTGTGGGGGCGAGCTCAGACCTGTAAGACTAAAACATAAGGCAACCTCTAAAAACCGAATTTTGAAGATTGAAACAGTGATTAAAAGCAACCTAAACTTTATATGCGTTTTATAAAAAGATATAAGATTCATTTTGGCCTAGGCATGGTAATCATGGGGCTATTTGTGTATATACATCATACTAATACTAGGGGTGTTTGTGTCTATATAAATAATGATAGTAATGCCTTGCTTCATGATATAAAGCTTATATACACAGGAGGTATCAAGAAAACTGAAATAATAAAAACCGGAGCAAAATATAAAACCTATATCAATCCGAAATCAGAATCAGATTTAAGATTGAGATGGAAAGATAATTCGGGGAAACAGCATTCTCGCCAAATCGATGTATATATAGAGCATAATTATAGAGGCCAAATTAAAATCAAAATTGATTTAGAACACAGAGTTAGCTGGACTGACAATATTAAAACTCCATCTTTTCTTTGATGACATCAAAAATTAAAAGGAAAAGGTGGAATAAGAGCGGGGTTGCAAAGTATAAATAAAGGGGTAAAATCAGGTTGCACAATCCCATACCTGATTTTTGCAGGGAGGAGATAAGAATTAGGTGTTAAGAGTTAAGTGTTAGGAAAGAGATGGAATACGAAATGGACATAAGTTACAAGGCCTAAGGCCTAAGACCTCAGACTCAAGAAAATAAGAAGAAACAATGATAAATTTGAGATTTCAGATTTGAGAAAACATAAAAGAATAGCTGGAATGATATTAATTGCAGAGTGGTGAAGAGTACATGGAAGGATCAGGAGAGCAAGCTGTCGAGCAGAGGCCAATGAAGAAGTGTCCCTATTGCGCCGAGATGATACAGCTTGAGGCGATAAAATGCAGATACTGCGGAGAGTTTATTAAAAAGCCACCGCGCGAGCAGACGAAATGGTACTTTTCGACAGCATTTATAGTTATTGCTTTACTAACGGTGGGGCCGCTGGCACTGCCTGTGGTGTGGCTCAATCCGCGTTATAATATCTGGCTGAAACTGGTAATAAGCGTGGGGATTGTGTTGCTGAGCGTTTTTCTATGTTATGCAACGGTTGAGATATATGATGATATGATCAAACAACTGACGGTGCTGGGGTGAAACAGGCCGGGAGGGTAAACAAATGAGACGGTTTGTGTTTTGCGTGATGATGTTGTGCATGCTAAGCACGGTGGTCGAGGGAGGCGCGGCATCTGAATATAATTTCAGGGCAGGGGTGGGTAAGGTAGATATTACGCCGGGGGAAAAAATATTGTTGGCAGGTTCGCCGTCTGCGAGAAAGACTACAGAGATAGATACGCGTCTTTTTGTAAAGGCGATAGTTATTGAGGTGGGGGAGCAAAAAGTAGCAATTGTAGCGTTGGATACCTTGAAGTATCAGACAGAGCTTGCTGTTAAAGCGCGAAAACAGATAGAACAGACAACACATATACCGGCCGACAATATAATCATAAGTTGTTCACACACGCACTATGGGCCGTTGTGGAGTTACTATAAAGACAAGTTGATAACGCCCATAGGCAAGGCGGTAGAGCTTGCGGTTGATGATCTTGGGCCCTGCAAAATAGGAACAACTAAAGGAAAAGCAGAAGGGGTGAGCAAGAACAGAAGGGCGTTAAAAAATGGCGAAGCCTGGAATACCTGGCTGTTAAATCCTCCTGAAAAAGATAAATATCCCGCGGAGGGGCCGGCTGATCCGGAGGTGGGGATACTGGCGGTGATGGGTAAAGACGGCAGATACAAGGCGATTGTGTATAACTTCGCTTGTCATGCCGCTAATACCCGAAAAGTTATGATATCAGCCGATTATCCCGGTCGGGTGCAAAAGTATATTACAGAGAATCTGGGGTATGAGGTAGCGACGTTATTTCTGGCGGGTGCTTGTGGTAACGTGAATCCCAACAGAAAAGAAAGCGGGGACGTCTTCGGTGAAAAACTGGGGGAAGAGATCATGCAAAGATTGGGGAGCATTGAATATATTGTAAAGCCGACACTCTTGGTTGAAAGCAGAGAAGAGGAAATGCCGGGCAGAGAAAATCCGCAGTTCAACGAAGAGGATGTTGCCCGCAAGTGGCCGAAGCAATTGGAACATTACCGAAAGGCTTTTAAAGAGATGAAAAAAAGGGCAAGGCCGAATTATAAATTTATTTTTACCGGCGTTCGAATAAGTGATGATTTTGCCATAATAACCAACCCGGTGGAGTTGTTTTGCGAAATAGGGATGAGCATTAAAAACAAGTCCCCTTTCAAGAATACGATGGTGGCCACGCTTACGAACGGAGCGCGGGGTTATGTGCCCACGGCCAAAGCATTTGAATTGAAAGGATATGAGACGTGGTTTGGAGAACATTCCTATCTTTCCACGCGGGCCGGTGATATAATTGAGAAGGAATCGCTGGACATACTGAATCAATTAAAAATGAAGAATAAGGTTAATTAGCAACCGCATGGGCTAAAGCCCATCCTACCAGGGTATTTTGAGGTAGCTTAATGATTAGGGGTTAAATTTTATGAAGTTAGTCAAATTGCTGGGTGTTTTTGTTGTGGTGTGCATGTCTTCCTGTGCCAGGATGCAGATAAAGACAGCAGAAGAAAAGGAGATACCATCACTGCTGGGGCTGGGGACAAAGATACAAATAGCACCAGATGAGGTTTGGAGGAGCAAGCAAGAAGATTTCAATATCAGGATAACATTGGGCAGAGGGGGGCTGAAGGCCGGTGAGTCGATAGGGATTGTGAACGGGTCGTTTATAGATCGGTGGAAGTTGAGTTACGGCAGTCACTGGTGGGGGCAGGAGAAACCGTGGCAATGTGATGATGTGCAGAAACCAAATTATGTACAAGCAAGCTGCAGCAGGAAAGGGGTTAAAATAGACCTTAAGGTGGGGGAAGAAGGTCCTAATAAGCCGTTTGTCAATACGCCCGGTCATTTTGTGAGATCGTTGAGAGAAAGGATGCGCTTTGTGTTGGAGCTGTCGTCTGAAAGCGATTTGCAGGAGGGTGATGTTATTAATATACGGTGGGAAAGGGTGCATGCGCCGGATTATGCGATGCGATATTTTTTCCTGCCGTTTCGCTTTAATAGATTGCCGGCACTGGATCGCTATCTACCGATAAGGAAAGGTGAATTTTATTCTCTGCCGAGCATTCGAGTCAAAGGGCACAGCGCGAAAAATTTGTATGTTACCTGTAGGCCGCTGCATGCGATCAACGAGAAATTTTCCCTGAATATTGCGGCGGTGGATAAATTCGGGAATCCAGCCGAGGATTTTGAAGGAAAGGTTAAACTAAGCGTAGATGGTAAGGGAAGTATTGGCAAAACAGTAAAGTTCAGCGGGGGGGAGAGGGGGCACAAGCGGATTAAAGGCTTGATTATTGCTGAGGCCGGATGGTATCGCATTAAAGCGGAGGAGAAAAAAGTTTCCGGGATATCCAATTATTTAATTATATCGAAAGAAAAACCAGCGGAGCGACTTTACTTTGGGGATATGCACGTTCATATCCTGGATTGTGACGGGACCAACGATATTCAGGAACATTTCTTTTATGGGCCGAATATTGCGGGGCTGGACTTTGGGGCGGTATCGCCGCATGCGGAGTACTTCGGCTGCAAGAAGGCGTGGGAGAGGTATCTGAAGGAAACGAGAAAAGCAAATAAACCGGGAAAGTTTGTTACCTTCTATGGATACGAATGGGCCCAGGAGGGACATACCAATGCTTATTTTCTGAACGAAGAAGATGCTGTATTGCTCTATGGTGAGAAACGTATGAGGGCAAGAGGGGGTGTTGAGGACAATACGCCGTTTAGGACAGGGGCGGACAATGAACAGGATTTTATGGATAAACTGGAGGAACTCAAAAAAACCCGGCCGTTATTTACCATTGCGCATATTCATAGCGCCTATCGCAACCTGCGCGATTCGGTTCATTGGCTGGATGAAATATATTCGCAACATAAAATAAGCAGGCAAAAGCGGGAAGAACGTCTGCGTAAAAACCTGGCGCGTGGTTTGCGGCTGGGGGTGGTGGCGGGTTCTGATATGCACCGTCTGACGATGGGGCATTTGTGTAAGAATCCGGGCGATGTTTGGTATTTTGGTGATCGAGGCGGGGTGGATCGAACGGGGGGGGTGCAGGCGACGTTTGCTGCGGAATTGACGCGAAAGGATCTGTATAGGAGTATGGAGGAGAGGCACACTTACGGTACCACAGGAGCGAGGATCATTTTGCTATTCAGTTGCAATGACTCACTAATGGGGTCGCAGGTTAAAATGGCTGAAGGGGGGAAACCGAAGTTCCATATTGAGGTGGGCGGGACAGCGGATTTGTCGGAAGTGGCGATGTGTCGCTTTGATGGGGAGAAATGGTCGGAACCAATGAAGGCGGTCTTTAAGGAACGAGCAACGGATCGTTATGAGTGTTTGTGGGAGGATGCGAAATTCAAGCGGGGGGGGATATATTATGTGCGCGTGACACAAGCCGACGGTGAACAGGGGTGGTCGAGCCCTATCTGGGTAAACAGAAAACGACAATGATATGGTCATTTGACTGTGTTTTCATTGATTTTAGCAGCGGGGTCGTAGCCTTTTTGGGAGCTTATATCAGGTGCGTCAGTGTCTTTGATGGGGATATTATCATGTAACAAAGGCTTAATCACTTTAGCAATCGAAATTGTGGTGCGGGGTTTGAAATTATCGCCGTTGATGTATTTAAGTATGCCATCCAAGAGAGCGACGGTGGCAGGGTCGTGGAGGTTGTCGAAATTACAGCCGGCTACGAAGAGTCTGCCACCCCCTGGTTGTGTTCGGGCCTCCCATAATGATGCCTTGAGTTGTATTCTCTTATAAGAACTAACCATCTCCAGAATTGGATCAAAGTCCAGGGCCAGGTCGTTGAATACGGTGCTGGTGCCGTTCTCCAGGAGATGGAAAAATTGCCAATCACAAAAACCGTCATGGGGGATGTCGACAAAAACCGGATGGTCGTATATGACGGTGGCATAATTTGAATTGTCCACCCGGCCGGCACAGCTTATCTGAAATCTGGTTGGAAGATGCGGGAAGGGCTGGGCACCTAAAAGGAGCAGGTCATTGCCGGCGGCTAAGTGCTGTAGATCTTCGGTGGTCAATTGGGAGACTATACGGAGAGGTGTATCTTTATTTGTAGCCAAAGGTTTTAAATCGGGATAGCGGGGGGAAAGTTTGGGCAGGCAGTGGTTGTCGGCGGCAGCGGCCAGAGGGGGAGCGGATTTTAGGGGAAATATCCATAGATCCCACTGATTGGTCAGGGGGTAGCAATAGCCGTCAATAGATACGGATAACTTGACTTTGGCGGATTTTTTTATTTCGGGCATTTTGAAAGAGATTTCGCCAAGCTGGGTTACCCTGCCGTTGGGGGCGGTGAGATTTGGAAGTGAACCTTTTTTCAGAACATGGTCTCCGCAAGTTAATTGCCAATTAAGTGTACCCTGTTGTAAGTGCTGGGGGCCGTAAAGAGAAAGCATAACGGGGTAGCAAAAATCCTGACCTGCAGAAAACACGAAGTCGCGCTGGTTGTCGAGAAGTACGACACTTTCGCCATTAAACTGGAGGATTTTTTCTACCGTAGCGCCGTATTTGAGTTCCAGGAAATCATTGAGCATGCCGCAGCCATAGCCGGAGCGATGCCAGTGAGGGTCCCAGCCACCTAAATGGTCGTAACCATCGAGGGCTTCGCTCTTGCGGGCTTTTTCTATTAAAAATTTATGGGCGGCGCCCTGCCAAAGGGCGGAATTTTCATAATACTTTTGGGCCATAGATAATCTGCCGTGCCGTTCGAGATTTTGGCGGGCGGCGATGTAGAGGTCGGGGGGGATGGTGCGGTTATAGCGTTTTTCAAGAGTAAGGTCCAGGTATCCGCCGACGATACCCAGTTCATGGGCGAGGACGGGTAATTCGAAAAGTTCCAGGTAGGGTTCGCGCTGACGCCAACCCTGACCGAGCAGGTTATTATAACTTAGAGTGCCGGCGTTACTAACAGCGAATATATCCGAACAATTCGTTGTTCTTTCAAATAAAGTTTGATGGTACAAGTCAGGATCTTTGATTTGTGCGGGAGTTTTTAAGACTTCATAAGTGCCAGGTGATATTCCGCGCATGGTTTCCATGGGCATGAAGAGGCAGCCCGGGTCGAGCTGTTTGGCGATATTGTTTAAGTTTTCAAAAAATGCAACCATGCCTTCGTGACATATTTCCTCGTTGCCTCCGCAATAAATAGCCACGGAAGGGTGTGTTCTGGACCATTTAATAATTCTGCGCCACTGGGCATAGTCGAAGGGGGTTCGGGGCTGTCGGGTAGGGAGCTCAATCTGTAAAAGTATTCCCAGTTCGTCGGCGGCCTGCATATATTTTTGCGGGGGGGTCCAGGTATGAAAGCGAAAATGATTGTAGCCTACTTTTTGCATGCGTCGAATAATATTACGGAAATACTCAACCGAGTTTTGAGGATGAATATCGGGACTGAAGGAATAGATTTCGCAGATACCGCGGAGGATAATCGGCCGGTGGTTCAGATATACCTTATCGTTATCGTGGGTTATAGAGCGGAAACCAAATGACTGCTGGAGACGGTCCAGAGGAAGCCCCTTAGAATCTTCCCAGATGATCTCGACTTTATAAAGGTGGGGATTCCAGATGCTCCAGGGGGTGATACCATCTGCGGGTATGTCCCAGGCCTTTTGACAGAGTTCGCCGGCGGCCAGGGGCATTACCTCAACAGAACCATTTTTTATAATCCGATTTTCCAGAGTTTTTATGCGCCAGCACAGGTTTGTAGGTTTATTATCTGTGCCCTTGAATGCTTTGAGTTCGGCGTTCCAGCGAATATTAGCCATATCATTTACGGGGCGCAGAAAAAGATTGTTTATTCTGCCGGGGCCGGCGGAGACATGAATTTTGACATCATCGTAAATACCGCCGGAATTGCCCTGATAGCCGCGGAGGGCACAGCTACTTCCTTTGTAGGTGGTGTTAACTACTTCCAGCATTATTTCGTTAGGTTGGCCATACTTGAGTCGGCTGGTCAAATCGATTTGAGCGGGCGTACAACAGCCTTTGTGGGAACCTATAAAACTACCATTCAGGTAGAAGTAACAATCAATTCTGACACCTCCGACGGTGAGCGTTACGTTGCGTCCCTTCCATTCGGCAGGGACATCCAGGGTGCGCCGGTACCAACCGGCGCCAAGTAAGTAGGGAAATTCAGCACATGGATGAGCGGGTGCGCCTGGTCCTTCATACGGGAACTTGACAGGTCCTTTATAGCGGGGATTGAATCTTGCCGTGGACCACCAGGAAGTGTTCTTCATCTTTTCAAGGTAATCATCCCAGTAGCCGGGCACGTCGATAGAAATCTCGAAGTCGGAATCCCGAGGGATATTGGGATATCTGGTTACCTCTTTCCAGGTGTATTCGATATCCTGATGATGGGGAGTGTAGCAAAATTCCCACGAGCCGTTTAGGCAGATGTCTTCGATGTCAGATTCTGCGAAGGCGACAGTACCAGAGAAAGCCGTACCAAGAACTGAAATAGTCAGTAATTTTACCATTAGCTTACACATAACTATTCCTTCTTAATAATTATATTTTTCGAGATGAATTTTCATATTGCGATCCAAGAGTATAATATATCGAGTGTATGTTGTCAATGTTCAGGCCAAAGGCAGGATATTTTAGGATGGATTCTTTTTTTTGAAATAATTATGATAGTTGGATGGCTTTATGAGTTTTAATCATATAATAAACGCAAGGAAATGTTATGAGCAGAGCTGGTATTCTATTACTGATTCTCGGTTTAAATTGTTCGGCAGGGGAGGTAGCCTCTGGTGAAAATACCAAGGCGGAGTATGCGCAGGCGGTACTGGAATACTACGAAGAAATGTCGGTGCCGAAGCCTTTTGTCATTCGTAAAGGCGAGGATTTCAAGGCGCATCAAAAAGAATTGCGAGAGAAAATACTGGAATGTATGGGGCTATGGCCTTTGCCGGAGAGGGTGTCGCTGGACATCCATGAGTCCGAGCCTATCGATCATCCGTGGTGTACGATAAAGAAGGTTTACTATCAGATCTGGCCTAAGGTTTATTCCGGAGGTGTTCTTTATATGCCGAAGGAGTTTAGGGAAAAACCGGCGCCGGCGGTATTGTGTGTGCACGGGCACTGGAACAATGGTTACGCGGATCATCAGGTGCAGAAGCGATGTCTGGTTTTGGCGAAGAAGGGGTTTGTGGTATTTACGCCGCCCCAGGATCATGAAGAGGATTTGACAATCGGTATGTCGCACCAGAGTCATCATGTCTGGCGCAATATGAGGGGGATTGACTACCTGCAAAGTCTGGAGGAGGTTGACGATAACCGGATAGGGGTATGCGGGGCGTCGGGGGGAGGTTTGCAGAGTCAGATGCTGGTGGGACTGGATGAGAGGGTGAAGGCGGCGACGATTGTGGGGCTGACCTGTGATTACCGGGAAATAATGTTTCCTTATATGGCACACTGCAATTGTAATCATTTTCCGAATATTATGAGGTATTCCGATCAGCCTGAGATCAGCGCGCTGGGTCTGCCGGCAGCGGTGCAATATTTGACCATGAACGACTGGACGAGGCATTTCGAGGCCGACAATTTTCCAACGATACAAAATTTGTATAATGCAAACGGAGTTTGGGACCGGGTGGATTCGGTGTATTTTCCGACGGCTCACCTCTATGACAAGTCGAAGCGGGAACGGACCTATTGGTGGATGGAGAAATGGGTGCGGGGCAACAAAAACGCCGCCATCGAGGAGGAACCTGATAACATAACGATTATTTATCCCGAAAAGACACTAATAGATTTGTCAGTGAGTGTTGACAACAATAAAGGGCTTTATGAGTTAAAAGCAATTTTTCGCAGAAAGTATCATTATAAAAATAATATTCCGGAAATAACCGACCAGGAGGAATGGAAGCATTATAAGGGTAAGATGACCGTGACGCTGAAGGATTTGCTGGGTGAAGGCGCGAAGCTAGAGCGAAAAACAGAAAAAGCCAGGGAAATATCCAGACAGAGCAAAGATGGCCTGGTAATAGAGCGGATAGAATATCCAACAGAAGGATCGATAGTTGTTCCAACGCTGTTGATTTATGACAAAAAGGTCGAGGGGAAACTTCCGGTAGTGGTAATGCCGGCAGAGGGGGGGAAAGATGAGCTCTTAAGCAAGGAAGGACGGGGCAGTGCGACAGATTGGGCCCGGAAAGGTTATCTGGTAGTTCTGCCTGATATTCGATTTTTTGGAGAGTTGTCCCTGGCGGAGTTGTCAGATAATTTCGGTCCGGAAAAGTTAAAGTTTAAGATGGCATGTTCTTCCTCGATCCAGAAAGATAAAACAAGCAGGATTTATAATACTATATGGGGCTGGTGGAGGGATTCACTTCTTTGGGGCAGGTCGCTGGCCGGCATGGGAGTAACGGACATCCAGGCGGTTCTGGACGGTGTTTCCCAGCGGTCAGACGCTGATATGCAAAAGGTTACTATAGTCACGCGGGATTCGGGCCTGACGGCGACGATAGGGCTTTTGGCTGCGGTTCTGGATGAAAGGATTTCGAGCCTGGATTTAGATTTTAATAACAGCTGTTTCGAAAAGAACAATAACGGCTATCACGCAGTGAGGGGGAAAGACGATGAGCATTATATTCCACTGGTTGCGCGGATGTTACGCTATGGTGATATTTTGCAATGGTCAGCCTTGTTAGCAGATAGAAAGCTGACAATGCATAGGGTGCCAAAGCAAGCCGGAGATACGCAGTGGCTTACAAATATATTTAACACTATAGGTAACCCGAAAGGACTGACTCTGGTTGCAAAATGAATTTCTTTACAATCTTCTGCCAGGTGTCTGTTGGGAAGGAAATGGATATGCTACACATTAAAACAAAACCGGGAATTATATTTGTCTGTCTGGGTTTGTTGTTTTCAGGAATGACTTTTGGGGCGAGCCCTGACGAGCAGGCACGTGATATAATCAAGGATACTGGTTTTTCGGGAGGATTGATTGTACATCTGGGCTGCGGGGATGGCAAACTTACGGCGGCTTTGCACAAAGGAGATGCTTATGTGGTACACGGTTTGGATGGGGAAATGTGCAATGTCGCCCGGGCGCGGGATTATATTCAGGGATTGGGTATATATGGAGTAGTATCGGTTGATCGAATAGCTGATAAGCATCTACCCTACATTGATAACCTGGTGGACCTTATCGTAGTAGAGAATTTCGGGGGAGTATCTCAGGATGAGATAATGCGGGTGCTTGTTCCAAACGGAGTGGCGTATATTAAAAAAGGAGATGGGTGGGAAAAGAAGGTCAAGGCTCGCAGTGAAGAGATCGATGATTGGACGCATTTTCTGCATGGGGCGGACGGTAATCCGGTAGCAAATGATATGGTGGTGGGACCGCCGAAGCATTTTCAATGGGTCTCGGGGCCGTTATGGATGCGTTCGCATGAAAGCGACTCAAGCGTCAAGGCTCTGGTGACGGCGGGGGGGAGGCTATTTTATATAAATGATGAGGCGCCGATCAGTCTGGTGGGGCAATATTCGCCGCCGGACAAATGGTTTCTGACGGCGCGGGATGCGTTCAATGGTATTTTACTTTGGCAGGTTCCTATTAAGGACTGGGGCTGGCGGTTCTGGAAGCCGAGCTGGTTTACGCCCAGGCCGGGGAATATTCCACTGAATATGCCCAAGCGGCTGGTAGCAACAGAGGATAAAGTATATGTAACGCTGGGCTATCGGGCGGGCGTGAGTGAACTGGATGCGCGTACGGGGAAAATACTTAAGGTCTATAAAGGTACGGAACACACAACAGAAATTTTATTGCAGGGAAAAACGTTAATATTGACCGTGCTGGAGGAGGATCGGGACCGAGTGGTGGCGGTTGATAGTGAAAGTGGTAAAACGCTTTGGAGTTCGGAGAATTCTTATGGGGGTACAATTACAGATTATTATCGCTTTTGGGCAATGAACGGTAAGGTGCCGCCGGCGAAGGTAGATCCTACTTTGAATACGGCGACGGACGGTAAGGTGGTGGCTCTGCTGGATGGGGGAGATGTGGTGTGTCTGGACTTTAAGACGGGCAGGGAAAAATGGCGGGCCTCGTTTCCGCTGGTCAAGGAGGATTACAAAGCCGGCAATATCGATGCAATGCAAAAGGTGTGGGTCGGGACGTTGATCGTTAAGGATGGGGTGGTAGTACATGCGAGTCCGAACCAGATGGCGGGATTTTCAGCAGAATCGGGAGAGATTCTGTGGAAACAAGCAAAGAAATATCTACAACATTTATGGTATGAATGGAAAGATGTGTTTGTAATAGATTCGCTGGTGTGGACGTGGAGCGCTGAGTTGGAAAAAAGTAAACTGGAGGACAGTAAGATATGGAGCAGATGGCCGGCGACGGTGAACGGTTATGATTTGCATACGGGCGAGCTCAAGAAAAAGATAGACCTGGGCAATATTTTCAAGACGTTTCACCACCATCGCTGCTATCGGAACAAGGCGACGGTGAAGTATATTCTGGCCAGTCGGCGCGGCACCGAGTTTGTCGATCTGAAAGAGGGGAATCATACCGTGCAAAACTGGGTGCGCGGTTCGTGTCATCTGGGGATGATGCCCGCGAACGGTCTGCAATATGCACCGCCGCATCCGTGCGTTTGTTATTACGAGGAAAAGCTCAACGGTTTTGTGGCGCTGGCTCCGGCAGAAAAACCTAATGATGAAATAAAGTATAGCTCCAAATTGGAACACAGAACTGAAAATAAAATAGAAGGACCGGCGGCGGGCGAGGAAGATTGGCCGGTGTTAAGGCACGATGGGCTAAGGAGTGGTTTTGTTAAAACCAAGGTTTCCGCCAAGGTGAAACTTTTGTGGCAAAAGAAGACAGGGGGCAAAATGGGTGCACCTATCGTGGTAGGCAAACAACTATTTGTTCCTTTGATAGATGAGTACGGTATTTTGTGTTTGAACAGTTTGGACGGGACGACGCAATGGCGGTTCACCACCGGGGGCAGGATCGATTCTCCGCCGAGTTACTATCAGGGGGCGCTGGTGTTCGGCTGTGCGGACGGCTGGGTATATTGTGTGCGGGCCATCGATGGTGAATTGGTGTGGCGATTTCGAGCTGCGCCGGCGGCAAGGTTGATCGGCGCTTTCGGGAGACTTGAATCGGCCTGGCCGGTACACGGCAGTGTTTTGATACAAGACGGGATTGCATACGCAGCGGCGGGGAGGTCGTCGCAGTTGGATGGGGGTATTTATCTTTACGGGATAGATGTTTTCAAAAGTATAGTACGTTGCGGTAAAATTCTCAAAGGCTCAGACTACAATGTCAATAATATTTCCCAGAATTTCCAACTGCCGATGGGGGCGCTGCCGGATATTCTGCAGAGCGACGGTAAATTCATCTATATGAGAAACAGGGTGTTCAATAAACAACTGGAACAGCAGAAACCGGCTGGGCAGCAAACGGCGGGACGGCTGCACAGCTTTGCTTCGCTACTGGATGATTCATTTTTCAAGCGGGCGCCGTGGCTCTACGGAGGACAAAAGTCCTACGGCAGAGGGGCGGTGCATGACGAGGAGTGTGTGTATTTTGTACGCATGTTTGACAGTTTACGCGCGCTTGATCCGAATGTATATTTCACGCCGGGCAAAAAAGGATATTTACTTTATGCGGTCAGGAAAGAGGGTGGGGCAGCGATCTGGAGAGAGCGGTTGGCAATTCGCGGTAACGCTATGGCGGTTACCAATGAGAAAGTGTTTGTCGGGGGATATCCGGATGTGGTCGATCCTAAAGATCCGCTGGGAGCGTTTGAAGGCAGAAAGGGAGGAGTGTTGGCGGTTTATAATAAAGCTGACGGGAAAAAACTGGGGCAATGGGAATTATCTTCTCCGCCGGTGTTGCATGGTTTGGCCGGGGCGAGAGGCAGGTTGTACCTTGTGATGCAGGACGGTACAGTTGGGTGTTTTGGTAAGTGAAGCAAACGCGCTGGGCAGCGCATGAAAAAACCCGCCGGCAACCAGCGGGTTTAATCAGCTAATAAAAAGACGGCCTCCTACCTATCCGCTCCTTCGGATGGTCGTCTAATCGACTCTAAAAGCACAGCTATTCAGCTAGAGAAAAATTATGGGCTCCGTCCCGTTTTTATCTATAGCGGAATTTAATCATTAGCCTAAGTATGGGCAGGCTGCCTCTTAGAGAACAGATAAAGAATAATACCCAAAGCTATCAGGCCAACCAGGCCGTTCTCACCTAAAGTGCTGAGCAGTTGGGTAAGATTGGTCATAATATTACCCACAAAGGGCACGGCACCACCAAACAATATCTCTACTACCACTCCCAGGGCGACCAGCAAAAGGGCAATTTCCGTAATCTCACCGATCCATTGTTTCGTCTTGTGTAAAAACTCCATCATTTAGTCTCCTACATTTTTCTGTCCGTCAATAAAAGAAACCATTAAAACACTCGCGTACTATCGGTATGGCCGTTCTTTCCTCTTTAAAACACTTGAATCTTATCAGTGGGCGGGGAGCCCTTAAGCAGGATGAAGATATGAAAAACAGGTAAAAAAGCGGCTAAAAATGCCGATATCAATGCTGAAACCGCCGATTGGGGTGTTTAACGATTTGGAAAAATATAAGGGCGCAGGAGAAGAACTTTCCCTAATTACAAATGATCCACCGGAAAAAAATAGGGGCAGAAATTAAAGTTTTTTGAAATTTTAATATCACGGGAGGATAACAAGTGAAACAAGATTGGAAAGAAAGGGAAACGGAAACATTATCGGTAATGGTGTTGAAGTCTGTAGCGTTTAAGGCGGATTAGATGTTTTGTGTAAGGGAGAGGAGTATTTTTGAACTAACCTTCGGTGAGGCGAATGATGGCCAGGAATGCAAACATGGTGAGTGCAAGCAGAGCGGCGCGCAGCAGACGCAGGTTCATGTTTTTGGGTTTTATTAAGCGCCAAATAGAAAGCCATAGTAAGGCGATAACACAGAACCGTAAGAAAAAAGATGTCGCGGTTGCTAACATGAGATGTATTATAACAAATTTAAGCAGGGTAAGGCAAGGGAAATCACAATTGTCAGGATAGAGGAGATATTACAAATATGCGGAATAAGTAAACGAGTATATGAGTGTATAGGGAAGGAGGAGATAAGGAATCAGGAGGTAAGGAGATAAGGAGAGCACGGCCGAGACGGCCGTGGCACATCCAAAATAATGGTGGGGCGAGCCCCACCCTACTAATGCCAGGAAGTGGTGGAGAGCCAATCGGAAAGGAGCAGAGTGAGATCTGCAATATCTACGGTTGAGTCGCGATTAAAATCGGCGGGGGGTAAAGTATCGGTCTGGAGCCAAGCGGTGGTTTGAATGGAGAAGTCGGCCAAATCGGTAAAGCCGTTATTGGTCAGATCGGAAAGCAGAGTCCAATCGTAGGGCGGGATGCTAGCTTCTGAAGTGCCGCCGAAAGCACCCATATTGATGCGAAGATTTATGCCCCAGAAATTATAGGGGTCGTCGGGAACCGATAAAGGTTCATCAGCCAGGGGGCAGGAAGGATTGCCGGCGTCGATACAACGGCTGGTGACATTATCATAGTGCCAATGCTGACGCAGAGGGTCCCGGCGCCAGCCCTGACTTTTCAGATGATAGTTGCCATTAGCAGGGTCAATAAAACAGGGATCGGTATCGATATTGCCCAGACCCGGAAAACCACCTTTAACGTCCGAGTAAGTCACAGTTAGCGATCCGGTTCCTTCATAATATATTTCCGGGGCGATTAGTGCGGTATTATTCCAGAATATGCTGTTGGTGATTGTAGGATAACCATCAAAGTTATACATTCCACCGCCATACATTGCAGTTGAGTTAACGGTGAAAGAACAGTTGGTAAATGTTGGGCTACTGGATGTGTTATATATACCACCGCCTTGGTAAGCGGATCTGTTGTTATTAAAGATGCAATTAATCACTGACGGATTACTACTATAAGCATTACATATCCCACCGCCTAAGCCAGCCGAATTAGTGGTAAAGGTACAGTTAGTTGCTGTTGGGCTACAAGCATAATTATACATTCCGCCGCCGGTGGTTTCGTTAGCATTTCCGGCGGTGATGGTGAATCCGTCGAGGAGGGCGTTTGGTTCGAGGGCCAAAGATTCCGGGTGATAGAAAACATGGTAGGCGTTGTCGAGACGGCAAGGGTCGGTGAGCAGATCGGCGACGGGGGTGCAGGGATCGTCGTTGGCTAATAGGTCGCCGGAGAGGATGGTGGGGTAGGCTTGGGGGTCGCGGGCGTTGGGGTCGGGGGCGCCGAGGCCGGCGTAGCCACCTTTTAAGTCAACGCCATTAATAAGATAGAAGGCGGCGGAGCGAGGATCGCAAGGATCGAATTTATAAGCAGGGTGGTAGGTTCCCTGGGCGACGCGGATTTCAGTGCCGCTGAGGGCTACCGCCAGGGCGGAAGACAGATTTATAAAGGCGTCGGGCCAACTTGAGCCGTTATCGGCGCCGGCGGTGGCAGAATCGTCCACCAGGATCAGGCCGGATGATGCAAGTACAAGGAACGGGCCGTAAGAAATATTACTGCCAGATTCATCTGCACCGTTGCAGCTAAGAAGATGGAGATACCAGTTTCCGGTGACGTTGGCGGTAAGGTTTAACTGGGCGGAAGTCCAATTCGGATCGGCGCTGGAGCAAGAATAAGTGGGCTGCTGATTCCAGTCGTAATGGTAATATTCGACGCCGTCGGGGCCGAAGCCGGCATCGTTGGTAAAAGTGAATACCGTACCCAGCGGCCAGGGTGGTGTACCAATATTACGATTGCAGGAGGCATTGGGATCGGCCGGTAGGGTCCAGACGGTGGCGGCGCAATCATTGGGATCACTGCGGCCATAACTATTATCAGCGGTGACCTGGCGGGTATAAGGGGTATTGGCGGCCAGGGGTGATTCTTCTTTCTGAGTTACATCGGCGGCGACGCTCCATTTTTCGGTTTCATTTTCATCGAGTCCGTGGAAACCATCTTCATCATCGGAATTGTCGATCCAGGACCAGGTGATACTATTGGGCGTTTTATTTGTTGCGTTCAAGTCCGAAGGGGGCTGGGGTTTACCGGGCAAGGGGCAAAGGGTTAATTGTACGTTCGGAACATTCGCAGAGCTATGTGTAGTCGGGGAAGTTGAACCATCCCAGTCCAAAGGATCGCCATTGCCGCTGTCGGTATAGGCGTAAACACTACGTGCGCCACCCGGGTTGGAATATCGGCATAAGCCGTTGGTGGTATAGGAGCTGTTATTGTGAGAGAAATCGATCATGAGATTGTCAGTGCCGTTGTATTCAAAAGGTTCCGAAAAGACGAACGTCTGCCAGCCGGTGCCTGAAATGGTTTCGTCAGCCTGGTAAACATATATCGGGGTCCAGCCGGTTGATTCGAAAGAGTAGGTACTATAAGAATCAAGACTGGTATGTTTCATGCGTATCGTCCAGTAGTTCAAGGTTTGGCCGGGTGGAGTTTCCACGTAGAGAGCGAGAGCTGTTATCTCACAAGGTATTCCTATCTCTTCAGCCAGATAGATGACCTGGGTGCGGCTGTCATGATAATAAGTGTGCATGGGATAATCCCAGGAGCCGGTGCCGGTGCCAATAGTAATAGTCTGGCAGTTGTCTATGGTTATGGATACCGTAGCGATGTTAGAGTCACCACCTTCGGGGGGTGAACCGCCGTCGTTGGCTTTAAAATTAAAAGTGTCCGGTCCGAGGTAGCCGGGATCGGGGGTGTAATTTACCTGATTACCGTTATTGAGCAGGGTATAGGGAACGCTCGAGATTGCTCCGTTGTAAGGATCGGTCAAATCGCCATGATCCGGCAGGGAAGTGATTATATATGTCAAGGCACCGGGCGGATCGGGTTCGCCTTCATCGGAAGCCAGCAGAGTTATGGAGAGGGGGGTGTCAACCTGGGTGGAGACGTCCATGCTCTGGGCAAGGGGGGGAGTAGCCGCGGCTAAGGTAAGGCCGCGAATACAGAAATTAGCGGTGGAGTCGTAAGTGGTAAGGTCGGTGAAGGTGGTACCGCTGGAGCTATAATAGCTTTCACCGGCATTTGCAGAAGCGGAAGAAGAATAACCTGCAGAATAAGACTCTATGGGAGCGGGATAATTATAGCCTGGGGTGGTAAACTTGATCACGATACCGAAATCGTCCCCGTTGGTCAGAGAAATTGGGGTAGGAAGAGAAATAGTATGGTAACCATACCAAGATACCGTTCCCGAAGTGGAGCCCAACAAACTGGAAAAGGAGGTACCGTTAAAGTTATCATAAATGTATATTTGGTAGGAGGTGTTTTCCGCCGCGGCGTAAAATCCGACGGCGGCCAAATCCTCATCGGCCGAGGCGGTGAAAATATTGGCCCCCCACAAGGTAGTCGTTCCTATGCCAATGGAGTCAACCCAGCCATAGGGGTCATAGTTGTAATTGGTTGAGTAGATGGTGGTGGGAGTCGCTTGATAAAAAGCGGTACTATATGTGACAGCGGCCGAGTCGTAATAGGAAATCCAGAAATATCCGCTGTCGCCCCAGCTTGTACCCCAGCTATTTTTTATGAGCCAGGCACCGTTACCGGGAGCGCCGGAGACGACCTTGTTATCATCCCAGCCTATTAATGTGACACCATGATTGGTATTAGTACCGCCGCTATAGTAATAGGTATAGGTGCCGGCATTATAGTATGTGTCGTCCCAGTACATGGAAACATACTGGGCGCCGTAATTCATGAGAGCGTCTTTGATGTCGCTGTCATTGAAGAAGTAATAAGCGTTGGTCAGATATTTCTGGCAGGGGCCTCCGGGTGAAGGTCTGTCGTCCCAGTCGTGATAGGGATCGTCCACCTCTAAAACGGGGCCGGACCAGCGAGTAAGATAGGCTATGCTCATATAGGTGTTTCCACCAGCGCAGGGGCCCAAGTCAAAACCGTGATAATTTTTAAGATGATTTTCGGAGAAATCCCAAGTTTCAGAGAGGTTTTTTAAGAGGCAACTTTCCAAGGAGCCAAAAGAAGCAAAGGTCCAGCAGCTACCGCAACTACCCTGATTTTTAACCGAGGTTACGTATCCATAATTGCGAAGGTCGTACGAGGCTGGTGCAGTGTCCAAAGCCTGGTTCGATGGGGGAGTATCTTTCAGGTGAGAGAGGTCAAGGGGGGCAGGAATATGGCCCAAATAGTATATGGTACCGTCCGATACCTCAACGTAGGAATCAGAAGGTCCTGATAACCAGTCAATAAACTGGGGATTTACCGGGGCCTGTTGGAGTTGCGGGGGCGAATCCTGAGCAGTAACTGAGGGGATAAAAAAACCTCCCAGCAAAAAAATCAGAGAAAAAACCGTTAATATCGAAGTAAAATAGGGAAGATGACCGTTATCCACGCGCAAACAGGATATTCTCATTATCTTAACCTCCGGCGAAAATCTATATTACGGGCAAAAACCTCATTCTGACCTCACTTAGATTAGCGTATGAGTGTATTTATTTTAGCTAATTACCCGAATCTGTCAATAAAAAAAAGATAGTTGAGATTCCGGGATTGGATTTATATCGATTGTGTACGGAGGTGATAGTTGTGCTACTAATTATCTCTATCTATTTGCGATTTTGCGTAAAAGTGGATAATATAAAACAGGTGTTTTAAGCAGGTGTCCTTAAAGACAAGTGAGATGGTCTAGTGAAGAGAAGAAATGTGGCCGTTTTGTTGCACCTGAGTCGTCCTTATGACCGCCAGATAATGCGTGGGATTACAGCATATGTCCGGTCTGCAGGGTCATGGCGATTATACGTGGGAGAAGATCCGGCTGATAAAATACCCTCCTTTAGAGCATGGTCGGGGGACGGATATATTGTCGATCTGGATGATATCCGGATCACTGAGGCTATTCCACGATTTCGAGGGCATGTTGTCGGTATCGGCTCGGCGTCGTGGGAAGTTCGGGGGAGGCTGGGTATATCGACGGTACGAACAAATGATGAGTTGGTCGGTGAGTGGGCGGCTGATCATTTTCTTAACAAGGGGCTGAGAAATTTTGCCTATTGCGGTATGCGAACTTGCGGACTGGATATGTGGGTCAAATTGCGACGAGATACATTTAGTAAACGAGTCGCCGCACACGGCTACAAGTGTTCAACCTTTGCAGGACGTTATTACGCGACGAGGAACTGGAACCTTATGCAGGGGGAGCTGGAGAGGTGGCTGAGTGGGTTGAGTAAGCCTGTGGGGGTGATGGCGTGTAACGATTCGCGAGGGCGGCATGTACTGGAAGCGTGCAGAGGGTTAAAGTTGCGCGTGCCGGAAGATGTTGCGGTTTTAGGAGTGGATAATGATGAGTTGATGTGCGAATTGGCGGAACCACCGCTTTCCAGCATTGCACTAAGTACGGGCCAGATCGGCTATGAAGCGGCCAAGCTGCTGGATCAACTCATGAGGGGCCGCAGGCGGCGTGAGGTTAATATTACGGTGGAGCCGGCGTGTTTGATAACAAGGCAGTCGAGCGACTTGATTGCGGTTGATGATTCTGTTGTAGCAAGGGCAGTGGATTTCATTCGAGCTCATGCAGTGGAAGTGATTGGTGTCTCGGAGATTGTGGATTATGTTAAAGTTTCCCGATCGACGTTAGAGACCCGTTTCAAGCGGAAGTTGGGGCGGACGGTACACGACGAGATTCAGCGAGTTCGTCTGGATGCTGCTCGGAGGATGTTGACAAGCAGCAACATTTCTTTACAGACTATCGCGGAACGGAGCGGTTTTCGCACGGCCCCTTATATGTGTGCGGTGTTTAAGCGTGAATTGGGCAAATCTCCCGGACAACTCAGGCAGCAAGCAAATTTCGGCGGCGAAGCGTAGATATCCAATAACGCAAAATCGCAAACAGATTGTTAAAAAACGTAACGACATATCCGGTGCAATTTTCTATAATAGGGGGAACTATATGATACTTGAGATGGTTATCGAAAGGTAGATTATGTTTCGGAAGTATTTTGTCATAGCAGGATTATTGGTAAACATTTTTTTGTCGGGGCAGGGAGTGTGCGGGGCTGAATTGCTGGTGGGGACGGCAACGGTGGATATTACACCGGCAGAGCCGGTTGCCATTACGGGCCAATTTCGTTTGCGGATTGCCAAAAAAGTGGAAACACCAATCACTGCCAATGTGCTGGCCCTGGAGGCGCGGGAAGGGGGTGTGTCACGGGATAGGGCGATTATGGTGTCCTGCGATCTGGTGTGCATTACCACGGAGGTTTTGGCACTTGTTCGTGAAGCTGTGCGAGAGCGTTTGCCAGAATTGGATACCAGGAAGATATTTATCAATGGTACGCATACGCATACAGCTCCCACGTTAATACCCAATAAGTATCCCGTGCCACGAGAAGGAGTGATGCAAGTTGAACAGTATCGATCCTTTCTCGCTGAACGAGTTGCAGATGCAATAGTGCAGGCGTGGAAAAGCAGAAGCAGGGGTAGTGTTACGTGGGGGCTTGACCATGCTGTAGTCGCCTATAACCGGCGGGCAGTTTACGCGGACGGTTCGGCGCGGATGTATGGCAAGACCGACATAGATACGTTCAGGAATCTGGAAGGGTATGAGGATCATGATATCAACACGTTGTTTTTCTGGAACGATAGAGGCGCACTGATAGGTGCAATAGTCAATGTTTCGTGCCCGTCGCAAGAGGTCGAGGCCAGGACCGAGATAAACGCGGATTTCTGGCATCCGGTGCGTGAGGCCTTGCGGGAGCGATATGGTAAGCAGTTGTGCGTTCTGGCCTGGACGGGGGCGGGGGGTGATCAATCACCACACTTGATGTATAGAAAAAAGGCAGATGAACGAATGCGTGAGCTGCGCGGGCTGGATCGTTTAGGTGAGATTTCCCGGCGTATTGTAAGGGCGGTGGAAGATGCTTACGAAGTTGTCAAAGATGACAGACACAGTGATGTTCCTTTTGTCCATAAAGTTGAGACGATCCAACTACCGATGCGGCTGGTTACGGAAGCGGAATACATTGAAGCTAAAAAGGAAGTTGAAAAGGTTGACAAACGTATAAAGAAAAATGCCGAAGCCGCCAAGCGGGAGCAACGGAAAAGGAAATGGTATGAAGTAACAGTAGGGCGATTCAAGCGTCAAAAGACAGACCCGAAACCAACATACGAGATGGAGTTGCATATCCTGCGGATCGGAGATGTCGCCATATGCACAAACTCCTTTGAATTATTTACGGACTATGGGATTCAAATAAAAGCCCGTAGCAAAGCGGTTCAGACATTCGTTGTGCAACTGGTGGGGCCAGGAACTTATCTCCCCACGGAAAGGGCAGTTCGGGGAGGCCACTACAGCGCTGTTGTTCACAGCAGTCTGGTTGGTCCGGAAGGCGGAAATATACTCGTTGACCGGACCGTGGATACGATAAACTCTCTTTGGGCAAAAACCAATGAAAGCCCTTGAGTGTTAATATGCAAAGTGGAATATTGTTTTATGTAAAGAAAAGAAAGGAATATTATGGGGAAGATAAGTGTAGGTCTCAATGCGGAGTTTTCACGTAGTTCGGATAAGCCTTTTGAGTGGGCGGTCGAGAAGACGGCGGAGATGGGCTATGAATATATCGAGCCCATGATCCACTTTGGTCGGGAATTGATGAGTGAGGCGGGGTATTTTCATACGGTTTCGATGTTCGATGATCCGTATCGGATTAAAGAGGCGTGCGATAAGGCAGGGCTGAAGATTTCCGCTTTGCAGGCGCATGGTCCGCTGTGCAGGCCCGATGTGCATGGGGATTATATAAAGCTGGCGATCCGGGTGGCGGGGGAGATTGGGGTGCCGGTGATAAATACGGACGAGGGCAAAAAGGCCAAGTGGACGAGTGAGGCGGAAGATTTTGTTTTGATTAAATATATGCTGCGGGAAGCGGCGTTTGTGGCGGAACGGCGGGGCGTCAAGATCGGGCTGGAATGTCATGCCCAGTATTCAAAAACCCCTGAAGGGCTGGATCGAATCTATAATCTCGTTGATTCACCGGCGGTCGGTATTAATCTTGATACGGGCAACGCGTATCTGGCGGGAGCGGATGTTTATGCGTGGGTGGAAAGGGTAGCGGCACGTCTGGTGCATTTACACGCCAAAGATATATCAGTCGAACATTCCGATGCCGAGCGGGGGCAGGTTACCGGGACACCGGTGGGCTGCGCCTGTGGAGACGGGGTGTTGGACTGGTCGCGGATTATCGGGATTGTAAAGGATAAGTGTCCGCGGGATATTGTCTTCAGTGTGGAATGTGGGACGCCGGAACAAGCCAAGCGGAGCCTGGAGCATCTGAGTAAGCTGGTGTAGTAAAAAAAATTATGCTTATGCGCACAAGGACAATTTGTCCTATATCTATTTTACTGATCATCTGTTATTGCACCGCGGCATTTGCCGGAGATCATAATGATTCGGTGGGTGCGGAGGATGAAAAGGTTTTCAGGGCGGGGGCTGCGCAGGTTGAGATAACGCCGCGAGAACTGCCCGTGATCGTGAGCGGCTATTTTTTTTGAACGCAAGGTTGATAAAATTCGGGACCGACTGTGGGCCCGGGCATTGGTATTTGACGAGGGGGCGACTCGCGCGGCGATCTGTATTGTCGATACCCTGTTCATGCCGAGAGAGATGCTGGACGAGGTTAAAGGGTTGGCATCGAGGCAGACAGGGATTCGGGTGGAAAATATGCTGATATCAGCCACGCACACCCATTCCGCGCCATCTGTAGCCGGGGTGCTGGGGACCGGTGTTGACGAGAAGTACAAGGAGTTTCTGCCGGGCAGGATCGTGGAAGCTATCCAACGTGCGAATGACAATCTGGAACCTGCCAGGTTGGGCTGGACGGCAATCAATGTACCCGAATACACGCATTGCCGTCGGTGGATAACGCGGCCTGATAAGATTCAAGATGATGTTTTTGGCCGGCCGAGCGTACGCGCTAATATGCACCCGGGTTATCAAAATCCCAACTTCATAGGGCCAGCGGGTCCGACCGACAGCGAATTGTCGATGCTGGCTGTACAATCGCGCCAAGGTAGGCCTCTGGCGGTACTGGGTAATTTTTGCATGCATTACTTCGGTTCTGTTGATATATCAGCCGACTACTTCGGGCGATTCGTAGAGAGTTTCAGGGAATTGATCGGCGCGACAGATGAGAAACCAGAGTTTGTGGCAGTGATGTCGCAGGGAACCAGCGGCGATCTGCATTGGATGGATTACAGTAAGCCTAGAAAAAAGATCACAATAGACGAGTATAGTGAGGGATTGGCAGGGCTTGCTGCTAAGGCATACGGGAAGATTAACTATCAAAACAGTTGCTCTGTGGAGATGCGGGAGAGAAAGTTGACGCTCAAGCGGCGCATCCCCGACAAGGCACGTCTGGCCTGGGCAAAAGATCTGATCGAAAAGATGCAGGGGCGAGGGCCCAAGACTAAACCTGAAGTATATGCATGGGAGCAAATATATCTGGATGAAGAACCGGTCAGGGAACTGAAACTACAAGTTCTGCGTCTGGGAGAACTGGGGATTGCCGCTATTCCGTGTGAGGTTTATGGTATCACAGGTCTTAAGATCAAGGCTCAGAGCCCTTTGTCGCATACGTTTAATATCGAGCTGGCTAACGGTTGTGAAGGATATATCCCGCCGCCTGAGCAGCATGTACTGGGAGGATATACGACCTGGCCGGCACGGTCTGCGGGGCTGGAGGTTGGGGCTGAGCCGCGGATTGTAGAGACGTTGGTTTCTATGCTGGAAGAAGTCTCGGGTAAGAAGAGGCGTCCGTTGAAGCCAGTGCTGAGCAGTTACGATGAAGCCGTTCTGAAGTCGAAGCCTCTGGCTTATTGGTGTCTGGACGAGATGCAAGGATCGGTTGCTAACGATGCTGGCGGCAGGGGCAATAACGCGGTTTATGACAAAGGCATTGTTTTCTATCTGCCGGGTCCAAACATGAAGACAAGTGGTACAACGGAAAAGCCGTCTCGTTCGGCCCACTTTGCGGGGGGGAGGATCAAGGCAAAACTATCACAATTGGGCCGAGACTATAGTGTGGAATTGTGGTTATGGAATGGTCTTAGTGCGGATGTCCGAGAGTTCAGCGGATTCTTTTTTAGCCGCGGGCCGGACGAACAAGGCAAGGACTGCTTTGATCAACTGGGGGTGGGTGGTACATTCGGCGATTCTGTTGGCAAAGGCAAACTCATCTTTGCTGCGGTCGATCCCAAAAAAAGCATGCTGATAGGAAAGTCAGATATTTCAATACGAAGGTGGAACCATATTGGGCTGGTGCGGCAAGGTGAGCGAGTATTGATCTATCTCAACGGCAATAAGGAGCCCGAGATATCTGCGGAGGTATCTGCGAGGCCGAAGCAAATGGCAGTTAGTATTATCATGGGCGGAGGCAGCGAGAGCGAGTTCAATTTCGAGGGCAGAATTGCCAAGGTTGCCATATTTGGTCGTCCGCTGTCCTATGAAGAGATAGCAAGGCATTATCAAGCCGGGACATAATATCTTAACTAATGAGTTGTTAAGTACATTGATAAAGAAAAAAACCTGAACGGAAAGTGAGTAAGATGAAAAAAACAGAATATCTAAAAAAGAGTGCCAAAGGACAGATTAATCGACGCAGGTTTTTACGTAACGTTATCGGTGTTACGGGTGGGGGGCTTGCCTTGCCTTATCTTGTTACCTCTGAGGCCCTGGGGAAAGATGGAGGTACGGCAGCCAGCGAACGAATTGTTATGGGGAGTATCGGTCAGGGGGGGATGGGATATCGGGATATGCAGTCGCTTATGGGCAATAGCAATGTCCAGATGGTAGCTATTTGTGATGTGGATAAAGAAAGACGCGAAAGGTCTCAAAAGAAGATAGATGAACATTATGGAAGCAAAGGCTGTAAAACCTACAATGATTTTCGCGAGCTATTGGGCAGGGATGACATTGATGCGGTATCAATATCAACCCAGGATCACTGGCATGCGTTGATCGCGGTGGCGGCGGCACGGAGCGGTAAAGATATGTACTGTCAGAAACCGCTGGGGATGACAGTCGAAGAATGCCAGGCGATAAAGAAGGCGGTACGGCGATATGGCCGGGTATTCCAGACCGGTACGCAGCAGCGTTCGGCGCGGAACTTTCAATTTGCCTGTGAACTGGCCCGAAACGGCTATCTGGGGAAAATTCATACTGTCGAAGTCGGAGCGCCCGGGCCCTTTTATAAGAGGAAGTATATGAAGCCCACCACGAAAGAGGCTATTCCGGAGGGATTCGATTATAATATGTATGTGGGGCCGGCGCCGATGAAGGACTATAACGGAGGCCGGCGGGCGTGGCCGGACTGGTACCTGATTCGAGACTACTGTGTGGGATTTATAGTCAACTGGGGTGTGCATCATCTGGATATTGCCAACTGGGGTTGCCCGGGCGTGGCTGAGGGGAAGGGTGAATTGGAATTTACGGGCAGTTATCGTAATGACGGGTTGACTGATAACATAAATGACTGGCGGGGAGAATTTCGTTATGAGAGTGGTTTGCGAATGACTTTCTCGGATACAGGAAATCCCAATAAGCAAGGTTGTCTGTTCCGGGGGGATAAGGGGTGGGTGCATGTGAATCGCAAGGAAATAAAGGCCGAGCCGGAAAGTCTGTTATCGGTTAAACTAAAACCGGGCGATACCAGAGTCTATGATTTTGCGGGTAAGCCGGGTTCGCATTACGATAATTTTGTTGATTGTGTACGCAGCAGGAAAGAACCGCTGGCGCCGGTGGAGGCCGGCTATAAGGCATCTTATCTAGGAATGATAGCTGAATTATCCATACGGTTGAAGCGAAAGCTAAAATGGGATTTTGTCCAGGAACAGTTCATCGATGACCAGGAAGCCAACCGGCTATTATCGGCGCCGATGCGGAGTCCATGGCATTTGTAAAAAAATAGTATATGGGTGTATGAGTGGAAGTGATGGGGGGTTAGTTTAGGCCGTATTCCTTGATTTTGCGGTAGAGGGTACGTTCGCCGATGCCGAGCATTTTGGCGGCCATTTCGCGGTTGCCATTGACCATCTCGAGGGTGCGGCGGATGGCGGTCTTTTCCAGTTCGTTAAGATTCACTCCGGCCAGGTCGCTGAGGTTTTCTTCGCTGCCCGACTGTTGATGAATTTCGAAAGGCAGATCGGCTACATCCAAGAGTTCCTTTTCGGCCAGGACCACCATAGTCTTTAAACAATTGCGCAATTCCCGGACATTGCCGGGCCAGGAGTAGCTTTTCAGGATGCGAAGGGCGGCGGGGGTGAAACCCTTGACGGGGCGGTCTTCCGATTGGGCGAATTCCTTAATGTAATGGTCCAGTAAAAGGGGGATGTCCGGGCGTCTTTGACGCAAAGGGGGAATGTCGATCTTTAGTCCCTGGATGCGATAATAAAGGTCCTGACGGAATTCCTTTTCGCTAACCTTTATTTCCAAATCCTGGTTGGTGGCGTTTATGATGCGGACGTCCACCTTGGTGCCGGAGGTACTGCCGACGGGAGTGACAATATGGTCTTCGAGGACGCGCAGAAGTTTAGCCTGCATGTTCAGGGGCATGTCGCCGATCTCGTCCAGAAAAAGAGTACCACCGTCGGCCATCTCGAAGAATCCCTTGCGATCGGTCATAGCGCCGGTGAATGCTCCTTTGGTGTGGCCGAAGAGTTCGCTTTCCAAGAGAGTGTCGCTTAGACCGGCGCAATTGACCGGAAGAAAGGGGCCGGTCTTGCGGGGAGAATTATAATGAATGGCCTCGGCGAGGAGTTCCTTGCCTACGCCGCTTTCGCCCTGTAAGAGTACGGTTACATTGGAGTCGGCGGCGCGGCGGAGCATGTCGAGGATGCGGAGCATTTTTGGAGACTCGCCGATGACGCCACTGAAATCAAATTTGTTTTCCAGGCGGGAGTGAAGGCGCTGGTTTTCACGTAATAATTGTACTTTTTCCGCGGCGCGCTGGACGACAGGGCGCAACAGGTCCAAATCGAGAGGTTTTTCGATATAATCGTAGGCCCCTTCGTTGAGAGCGGTTTTGCAGGTGTCGATGGAGCTGTGGGCGGTTATTAAGACGACTTCGCAGGTACGGCCGCTTTGGATGACTTCCTGCAGGATGCCCAGACCGTCAACCTGACCGCCCAGTTTCAGGTCGGTAACCACGACGTGGGGGTCCTGGCGTCGGAACATCTCGAGACCTTCCTCGCCGCTGGAAGCGGTTGAAATGGCATAGCCTTCCTGCTGGAGGGCTTCGGAAAGAACCTCGGCGTGGGCGGGTTCGTCTTCAATGATAAGTATGGGGCATTTGTTAGTCATAGTTTAATTATAAGTTTCAATTAGTAGAACATATGTTAGTATGATTATATAAAGATGCTATTTTATTCAGGAGCGAAGGGTAGTTCAATTACAAAGCGGGAGCCTCTTCCAGGTTCGCTATGTAATTCGATATGCCCCTGGTGTTCCTCAATAATACGTCGACACATGGGCAGGCCCAGTCCCGTACCGCCTGAACGGGTGGTGAAATAGGGATCGAAGACCTTTTCCTGTTGTTCGAGGGGAATGCCGGGGCCGGTGTCGGTGACCTCCACGGTTACAAGCTCCGGTCGAACGTGAGTGCGAATGAGCAGTTCTCCGCCTTCGGTCATGATCTGAATGGCGTTCATGAAGAGATTCAAAAAGGCCTGCTTGATAAGGTCTTTGTCGATACGACAGAAAGCAGGAGAGGAGGAAAGACTGCTACGGATTTGTACCTGGTGGCCGGAGGCCTGGGGCTCATAAAAATCGATCAGGTCATCGAGTATTTCGTTGAGATCGTGGCGGGCGGGATGCAATTCCAGGCGGCCGGCATAACGTAAAAAATCGTTGAGGGTATTCGATACCCTTTCCACTTCCCTGGTAATGGTTTCTAGTTTGCGTAAATGGCGCTGGTAGCGCTTGCGAGGTGATTCCAGGGTAGCGGTAGAATCGTCATCGGGAGAGTCCTTGAGCAGACGATTGATGTCTTCGGAGAGCAGTTGCAAATTCATGCGGACAGTAGAAAGGGGATTGCGGATCTCGTGGGCCAGGTGGCCGGTGAGGGTGCCCAGTTCGGCCAACCTTTCGGCCCGTTGGGTGCGCTGAACCAAATTATGCTGTTTTTTAATCTGACGGCGGGAGAAGCGCAGATAGAGAAACCAAGCGATTATCCCGGTGAGCAAGGCCCCCAGTCCAAATGACAATATTTCGTTGATCATAGTATAAAAAAAGACCTCGGTATGATTATATTTACCCGAGGCTGTTAATGCTATAAAAAAACCGCATCGTAAATAATGGACATGAGCGTAATTTTACAAACTAGAAAAGTACTTCATTGGAGGTGAAAATCCGAAGCACGAATATCTAAATCCTAAACAAATTCAAATTCTCAAAATTCAAAGGCTCAAAGCAAAACAAGAAAGAGTTTGTCCGTACTCCGAAGACACCTACTCCCATCCTTTGCTATAGGCTGTAGCCTATGATGACGGAGCTTAGAACGTAAGATAAGTTCTCGGGAGTCAAAGTGTGTCGCCTATCAAGGTACTTAAAAGAAAAATACCCCCATTAACATGAGGGTAAAATTAATCAGGGTTCTATGGAAGCTGGTTAATGGGCGGCTTCCTCCTTTAAGACGGCCTTGCGGGAGAGCTTGATCCGGCCCTGCTCATCGACGGCGATAACCTTGAAGGTCATCTCATCGCCCATGGAACAGACGTCGGCTACGTTTCGGACAAACTGATCAGCCAATTCGCTGATATGACATAAACCTTCCAGGCCCGGGGCGATCTCGACGAAAACACCGAAGTCCTTGATGGAAACCACTCTGCCGCTGAAAGTCTTGCCAACCTGTATCGGCATGGTAATGAGCTCGATAATCTGCTTGGCTTTGAGGTGGCCGTCCTCATCAAAGGACGAGATAAACACCGAGCCGTCATCTTCGATTTCAATGTTGGCGCCGGTTGTTTCCTGAATCCGCTTGATATCTCGACCACCCGGTCCAATGACTTTGCCGATTAAGTCCACGGGAATTTTCATAATGATAAGTTTGGGAGCGTAAATAGAGAGTTGCTTGCGAGGCTGTTCTATTACGCTGAGGATTATCTTTAAGATTTCCATGCGGCTGTCTTTGGCGCGCTGCAGGGTTTCGCGAATAATCTCGAAGGATAACTGCCGGCTTTTGAGGTCCAACTGGATGCCGGTAATACCTTTTTGAGTGCCGGCGACTTTGAAGTCCATGTCGCCGTAATGATCTTCTTCGCCGAGGATATCTGTAAGCAGCTCACGACGATCCTGATCTGAAACCATACCGATGGAAATGCCGGCTACGGGTCTGAGGATAGGTACACCGGCGTCCATGAGTGCTAAAGTTCCGGCACAAACGGAGGCCATCGAACTGGAACCGTTGGACTCAAGTATGTCGCTAACCAGTCTGATGGTATAAGGGAAGTCCTCTGCGGGGGGTATAACTTCTTCGAGGCTTTTTTCGGCCAAGGCTCCATGTCCGATTTCCCGCCGACCAGGTCCCATGATCCGACGTACTTCGCCTACGCAGAAAGGTGGGAAATTATAATGTAACATGAACTTCTTGGAATATTCATCGATAAGCCCGTCCACTATCTGTGAATCGGCGCTGGTGCCCAAGGTGACGGTTACGAGAGCCTGAGTTTCACCACGGGTAAAAAGACCCGAGCCATGAGTACGGGGCAGTAAGCTCACTTCACCACTTAAGGGGCGGAGTTGGTCAAAGCTTCGACCGTCGGCCCGTTTGCCCTGCAGTATCTCCTGGCGGTGGATTTTTTCCTGGAAATCTTCGATGGCCATCTTGACCAGTTCCAGCTCATACTTACTTTCGCCGTCCTCGGGGCAGATTTCCTCGATGAACTGGTCGAACATATTTTTGATCTGTTCTTTACGCTGCTGCTTGTTGGGATTGATGCGAGCCTGTCTGAATTGCTGGTCCAGCTTTTCTGTCAATAAAGCGTCAATCTCAGAGGTGTCGGGTGGAGTGAATTCAATTTTTTCCTTAGCACAATCTGCAGCCAACTCGTTTATCATGTCACAGATTTCGGCAATGGTTTTATGACCGAATTCGATCGCATCGGCGATTACATCTTCGGGCAGTTCGCGGGCTGAGACTTCAATCATGTTGACCGCCTGGTTATTGCCGGCCAGAGTGAGACACAAATCGGAGTTGTCCAGTTCAGAATGGGTGGGATTGATGACGAACTCATCGTTAATTCGTCCTACCCGAACTGCACTGATGGGGCCCTGGAAGGGTATCTCGGAAATAGTCAGGGCGGCAGAGGCCCCGATCATAGCGAGGATGTCCGGATCGTTTTGCTGATCGGCGGACCAGACCATCACCTGGATTTGCACTTCGTCACGGAAACCCTTGGGAAACAGAGGTCTGACCGGACGGTCGATCATCCGCATGGTTAAAATTTCTTTGTTGGTAGGCCGACCTTCACGTTTGATAAAACCGCCGGGGAACTTTCCGGCGGCAGAGGTTTTTTCCCGATAATCCACAGTTAAAGGGAAGAAATCAATCCCTTCTCTGGGGTCTGCACGTACGGTGGTGGCCAAAATCACCGTTTCACCATATCTTACAACCACGGCACCTGAGGCCTGTTTGGCTAATTTTCCTGTTTCAATTGATAATAATCTTCCCGCAATTTGTCTTTCAACTTTCCTTACCATCGACATATTCTACTTCCTAACTTTCTCTACTATACTAAATCCGTCCTGTCTTCTTTCCGTCAGATACAACTTCTTTATTCCATTCCAATCAAATACTACTATTTCCTTCATCAACAAATACAAATTCACTACCGGCGGGGTGGTTCTGCGTTTATTTGCCAAAATGGTGTAACCGCTTTTGACGGTGTGGGCTGGTGATCCCTGCGATGAGGAGCCAGCGATATAGAGGGTACTATTTTCTTAATCCCAGTCGGGCAATAATGTTATTATAGCGGGCGCGCTCGTTACGCATGAGATACTTCAGCAAACCGGAACGTTTACCAACCATTTTTAGCAGCCCGCGTCGAGAGGCGTGATCTTTTTTATGAATTTTAAGATGTTCGGTTAAATCCAATATGCGTTGGGTGAGCAGAGCAATCTGTACTTCAGGAGAGCCGGTATCGCCTTGGTGTACCGCATAGTCCTTGATAATCTTCTGTTTGACTTCTTCGTTAAACATAATAACCACCTTCCCCAGTCGGCCCGAACGACGGCACCGACCAGCATAGAAGTAAAAACATAATAAACACTGATAACTAATATTAAATATCGGTTGTCAGTACAAAATCAGTCGAAAATCGACGAAGTGCCAAGGATACAATGGGTGTGAATAAAAATCAATTAAAAACTTAACTCTTTTTTTCAGGGGCATTTACGGCTTTGATGATTTTGTCGTTATTTTCGCAAATCACCTCTTGGCCTGGTAGGACCACCAAGAAATCCTCTTCAGGCCAGTTGCCAGAGACAAAATCATTCAAGAGGCGCCAACTTCCCTCAATGTGTATAAACTTCAGGGATTTCCGGGCGGCATCCTGTTGGGCGAGGCGGGCGTATTCTTTATCTATTGGTAGTTGCATGTCTATATATGCCAAGTACTTATAGTTTTTCTCCCAGTTTCCCAGGCTCTGGATGATATATTCGGCGTTTTCCCGGCCGTATTTGGCAACGTATTCATCGAAGGGGCTGTCCAGGTGCAATTGGTGCATGAGAGAATCGTCGTCGCCGGCGGAGCGCTCGGTCCAACCCGTTGTGCGGTAATAAGTTCCGGGATTTTGGGAAAAATATTTCTCATATCTGTCGCGTGAGCCAAAAAAGAAGGTAATACAATCATGGGCGCGGGGGATGACCAGGGGGATTGTCTGGGTCTGGAGGCCGACAATACCATTATTACAGAGGCCGTAGCCGAGGAGGATGGCGTGATATTGGGTTTTGTCCACGGCATCGATGGCGTCCTGGAGGGTACGGTGCATTGTTTCCTGGCCAGCATCGTGAAGACCTTTTCGGAGAAACTCGGCGTCGATGAGGTGTTTACTCTGGGCGGCCAGGAGGGACATCTCACGATATATGATCTCGCAAGCTATGAGCTTAAATCGTTTTTGTTCGGGTAAGCCGGAACTCTCCCACAATTTGGGCTGGGTAGGGGATTGATTATTGTTGGTATTTTTTGTGTTCATGAAATAAAGGGCTTTGGGTAAGTTAAACTGATTTTGCAGGTGATAGTCATGAGTTATTGTTTAACCACTGAGCGGCGTCAGCGGCGTGGTAGGTTATAATGATATCGGCGCCGGCGCGTTTTAAGGAAGTAAGTATTTCCATTACGATAGATTTTTCTTCGAGCCAGCCGCGGGCGGCGGCGGCCTTGACCATAGCGTATTCACCAGAGACATTATAAGCGGCGGTGGGAATACCGAAGTTGTCCTTTACGCGGCGAATGACATCCATATAAGCAAGGGCGGGTTTGATCATAACAATGTCCGCCCCTTCCTGGATGTCGAGTTCGACTTCACGCAGGGCTTCGTCGCTGTTAGCCGGATCCATTTGATGAGAGCGGCGGTCACCGAATTGGGGGGCGCCTTGGGCGGCGTCACGGAAGGGGCCATAGAAGGCGGAGGCGTATTTAGCTGCGTAACTCATGATAGGTATGTGGTTGCAGTCCATGCCGTCGAGGGTTTCGCGAATCACTCCTACAGCGCCATCGATCATACCGGAAGGGGCGACGATATCGGCGCCGGCACGGACGTGAGAGGCGACCTGCAGGGCGAGATTATCCAGAGTAGCATCGTGATCGAGGACTTTTTGGCCGTTTCTTTCGGTGAGGATGCCGCAGTGGCCGTGGTCGGTATATTCGCAAAAACAGACGTCGGTAATAAGGATCATGTCAGGTACGGCCTGGTGGAGGACACGCAGGGCACGTTGGATAATACCGTTTTCGTCGTCCCAGGTATCAGAGCCTAGGGCATCTTTTTTTGCTGGTATTCCAAATAACAGCACGGTCCGGAGGCCCAAGTCATAGAGCCTGCGGGCATGGTCGGGGAGGTGGTCCAGGGAAAGCTGGTATTGGCCGGGCAGAGAAGGGATTTCCTCTTTAATGTTATCGCCGTGACGGACGAAAAGGGGCTGGATGAGATTGCTAACGTGTAAAGAATTTTCCCGGACCATACTCCGGAAGGTTTCATTAGCACGTAAACGGCTGAGCCTGGTTACCGGATAGTTCATGATAATTATCTTTCATTATTAAACATGAGTGTCAATAGTTGCATGCCCCTAATATTTTAGAGTGTTGATATGGTTTTGGGGCCTTTTTTGGAATTTTAAAGATTTCATTTAATAAGCTTCGAAATTTCGCGGAAACGGGGGTGCTGACTGGATTTAGTCATCTCCAGGATGGCAGCTTCGGTGGTGGTGATGACAGCGCCGGCGTTACGGAGACGCTTTAGAGCGGTTTGGGCGTCGGCGGATCGACGGGAGGAGATGGCATCAGCAGCAAGAAAAGTTTTCAGGCCTAAAGCCAGGGAATCAAAGGCGGTCTGGGCGAGGCATACATGAGTTTCGATGCCGACCAGAAGTAACTGGGAGCGTTGAGAAGCTGAAAGGGCGGCTTTGATCTTTTCGTCCCCGAGGCAACTAAAGGTTAATTTGTCATAATAAGGGCAATCGCCCAAGATGTTACGCAGGGGTTCCACGGTGCGGCCCAGGCCTTTGGGATATTGCTCAGTTACAATGATGGGAATTTCCAGGAGCCGGGCGGCCTGAATCATGATACCGGATCTGGCGATAACCTGCTCCAGGTCAGGTATGTGTCCCTGAAAGGCGTCCTGAATATCCACTACCATTAAAACACAATCACTGGAGGAGAGCAGGTTTCTGTGAGGCATTTTATCGAACTCCAATAGGTAATTAGTCGTCGAAATCCACCTTTAGGGTATCCCAAAACAGTCGCAAAATCAAGATAACATCTATATGCCAGAGTTAGTCGTTGGCGGCGACGGCGAGGACGGCGGCGGAGATTTGTCTGGCGCCGGCTTTGCGGAGAGTTTGGGCGGCGACGCGAAGAGTGGTGCCGGTGGTGGAGACATCGTCCACCAGACAGATGTGTTTATCGTTGAAGATAGCGTCGTTCCGAATGGCAAAGGCGCCTCTGAGGTTGATAAGGCGTTCGCTGAAAGTCAGTGAAGTTTGGGGTGGGGTATTGCGGATACGCAATAAATCGTGGCTTATATTCAGGGAACGACCTTGTCGGTGGAGATGTTTAGCGGCAGAGAAGACCAGGAGTTCGGACTGATTGTAGCGCCGGGCCCAGCGGCGGCGCCAATGCAGAGGTATGGGCACCAGTATCTCGACGTCGGCCAAGGCCGGTGTGCCGAGAATGGCATCAGAGAGTAATCTGCCGAGGAAATCATCAAGATGATTTTGACGTTGGAATTTAAAGGCTAAGATGAGATCGCTAAGGGTGTTTTGGTAATCTCCCACGCGAACGACGTTTTGAACCACAGGACGGCTATGCTGGCAGCGATGGCAGCGACCTTCGATCAGGGAATATTGTCCAACATTATGACCACAGACAGGGCAAGCTCGGCTGAGCAGGTTTTCCTGCAAGCGAGCCCAGCATTTTTGACAAAGGACGTCGGAGCTTTGGTTTATTTGTGAACGACAGGCGGCGCAGGCAGGGGGGCAGAGAAGGTCCAGGGGCGCGCGAGCCAAATGACGGCCGGCAGCAAGGAGAGGTTCGCAAATTCGAAGGATTTTTTCCATATTTTTGGTAAGGGGTTTTAAATATGCAAATATGGTATAAGGCCAAGAGTGGAATGTAAAGGGAGACATTTTCATTGACATGGGCCAGAAAAGTATAAAAATGTAAATCATTATAAAATTTATAGTTAGCTGGATACAAGCAGGGAACAGGGAGTGGTAAAGCCACAATGCTATTTACTCTACATCGCTATATTTTACGAGATCTGCTGAAGGTATTTATAATAACCTCAGCAATTTTAAGCGTGGTGCTGGGCCTGGGGGTCATGCTACGTCCGTTAAAGCAGTTCAGTGTGGATCCGATCGATGTGCCGGAGCTGTTATTGTGTACTCTGCCGATTACCGTGACGATGGTTCTGCCGGTGACAGCTCTTTTGGCGGCGACGTTGGTTTATGGCAGATTGGCTGGAGATAACGAGATTGTGGCGTGTCGTAGTAGCGGGATTAATTTACTGTCACTGATTTATCCGGGTTTGGCGTTGGCATTACTGGTGGGGGCGGCGACGCTGGTTTTATCATTCCATGTGATTCCGAAGTTTGTCGCCCGTAGTGAAGCAATCATCAAAAGCAATGTGGAAGCGATCATATATCGCAACATCGAGAAAATGGGGAGCCTGGGGAGAATGTTTCCCAATATTCAGATTCATGCCGACAAGGCGGATCCGGTGCATCATCGGCTTTTTGGAGTAGTGGTACTGCAACTGGATTTTGAGGGTATTGAAAGGTTGATAACGGCCCGACAGGTTGCAATCAGTTTGAAAGAGGGGCCCGAAACCGATCGGGTGGGATTGACGTTGCATGATTGTATGATGATTGATAACGAAAATCAGACCAGAGCAGTCCGGTCCCTGCCCATGTCGGTATCCGTTCCCCGACTGCTGGGCGATAATATCAAATTTAAGCAGTTTCATCAGTTGAAGGCTATCCTGGCAGATATGACACAATTTGCACCGATTCGGGAGCAGTTGAAGGAATTGCAGCAGCGGTTTCTTACCGAAAGGTTTTTCGAGGAGTGTGATCGACAATTGTCCCGGAATGGATATCTTGATTTGGACGATAGAGATCAACATCGGCTGCGCATTTATGCTCAAGGTTGCCAGTTGAAAGTGGCGAAAAGTCTGTTGAAATCATTGAAAAACCAGTTAAGACCGCTGAAAAGAACAAGCGCCGATTTTATCGCCCGCGAGGGAAAGCCGATTAGATTGGAGTACTATCACCGTGTTAGTGATAAACAACCGGAAAAGATATATCAGGCCGAAGAGGGGCAATTGAATGTAAGCACAAGTATGGGCGAATCGAGGGGGCAGGTGTCCTTGAAGGAGGTTAAATGGAATTACGCGGATGACGATCATCCGTATCATCTGCAAAGAGAAAATTATGCCGGTCTTAATTTGCCCGGAGAACTTGTTCAGGAGGCCGAGGCTATTTCTCTGTCGAAAGAAGTGATGCCTGGGAAGATTCCCTTAGAAAGAACTCAACCATCCGAATACTTAAAATCGAAATTCAAATATCTACGAACGGAATGCCAGCAGTTAGGTGTGGACATAAAGGCGGAAATGCATGCGAGGCTGGCTTTTGGTATTAGTTGTGTAGTATTGGTATTAATGGGGGTGGCGTTGGGTATAATATTTCGCAGCAGTCATCTTCTGACAGCGTTTGGTGTGAGCTTTATCCCGGCTGTGCTGTGCCTGATAACCATATTTACGGGTAAGCATATTGCAGAGCAAAATCCGGATGATATAACGATGGGGATTATATTTCTCTGGTCGGGCTTGTTTGTGGTAGCAGGGGCAACGGTAATGGTATATAAGACGTTTTTGAAGCGTTGATAAATACTCAATGCCCAGTGACGAGAAGTTGAGTTTATGCAACAATTAAAACAAAAAAATTTATTAAGTCTGATGGAAGTGAAAATTCTGGACCGGTATGTCGCGCGCGAGTATCTGGTCAGTTATGCGATAGCTATTGCCGTAGTGCTGTCGTTGCGGGTACTGCTGGAACTTTTTGTCGAGTTTGATGAACTGGTGGAAACCCGGGCTGATGGGGTTACGCCCGATATGGGGGAAGTGTTGATAAATATTTTCAATTATTACGGCCCCAAAGTGTTTGAGTATTTTCGTGATTTTTCCGGAGTGATCGTATTGCTGGCGGCGGCCTTTTCGCTGGCACGGATGACCCGGAATAACGAGCTGGTGGCGGTATTGGCATCGGGAGTCAGTCTGAAAAGAATCATAGCTCCGATTATCGTGTTGGGATTTATATTGAATATGTTGATGGTGGTGGATCAAGAGATAGTTTTACCAAGGCTGGCGGACGAATTGGCCCGCCGTCCGGATGAAATAACGCAGTTGCGTACCATCCGAAATATGTTTCTACCCGACCGGGATCAGGCGTTAGTTCGCGCGCGAACGTATGATCCCAGCAGTAAGACGATGACCGATATGCTGGTTATCCAGCGGGGTCAGGGACAATTGACCGGCTTAATTAGCGCACAGGAAGGATTCTGGAATGGCAAGGATTGGGTTCTGACAGATGGAAAGAAATGGACAGTCAGGCACGGTGATGAGAAGAGTGTGCCCACAACCGAGTATGCCCAAAAGGTGGATCACTATAAGTCTGATTTGACGCCGGAATATATCTGGCTGCAACGAAACTCAGCCTTTAAAGGACTTTTGAGCAGCAGAGAGTTGAGCGAGCTGCTACAACAAAGTTTAAGACCGACCGATCGGGCCGAGGCCATCAGTGAGAAACATTTTCGTATTACCGATCCGGTGATTAATATGGTCATGTTACTTTTGGGATTGCCGATGCTGGTTTCCCGGGAGAAAAGGAGCACAAAAACAGCTATATTTTTTGCGTTTATGGGGGCGGGCGGCTGTTTTGTGGTAACTTTTGTCTGCAAGTTATTGGCCGGGGGAGGAATTTATATGGGAGGAGATTTTAAACAGTTATTGCTGGCCTGGCTGCCGGTGATTGTATTTTTGCCCTTGTCGGTTTTGGCGCTGGAAGGGATTAAAACATAAAGAGATTTGTGAAACTTAGAAGGTAAAATCGGAGGATTAAGGTATGGATTGTCAGAAAGAAAAGAATCTCAAGAATTGTGGATGTACGTATCCGGGCTGTTCGCGTAAGGGAGTATGCTGTGATTGTCTGAATTATCACCTTAAGATGAAACAGTTGCCGGGATGCTGTTTTCCGCCGTCAGCGGAGAAGACCTATGACCGGAGCTTCGAGGCCTTCGCCCGAGCCTGGGATTTGTAATAAGAGTGGTCAGTGGATAGTGGTGAGTGGTCAGGGGTTCCCTGATTTAACATCAGGGAGTACCCTCCATTAACATGATGAGTTAATTTTTCGTGTTTTTATTTTTTGTTTTGTTCCGGTTTAGCAGGAGCCTTTGTTTGGGGCTGAGGTTTGTCAGGAGCAGGTTCTTTTGGTGTCGATACCTGTTGATCAGTTTTTGTTTGTGGTTGGGGTTGGGGAGCCGGAGCCGGTTTTGATTCGGCAGGGGCAGGTGGGGGCGATTTGGTCTTTTTTACCTGATCCTTTTTGTCGTTGTCTGATTTTTGTTCCACGTCTTCGAGGAGGTCGGAGAATTTTTTGATCATATTGCGGGCTTTCCAACTGGGCAGCTCATAGACCCAGCCGTGGTGCTTATTGGTGAAGTCAAGAGCGGCTTTTTGGGCCTTGAGTTTTTCATCGTGTTTTTTGAGCTCTTCTTCGGAGGCGTTTTGTACGTCCTGTTGGGTCAGTTTGACGGGGTCGGTAAATTGAGCAGCACATTTGGTATATATTTTTTCACCTTTTTGAGCCAGTTTGAATGTGCAAACGGTGGAGTCTTTTAAGGAGCAAACATACTTATGGTCGAAATTCAGATTTGCTGTTTTTTCCGATTCCTTTTGGACATCGTCAAAGGTCAGGTCGGTTACCGCGTTAAAGACATCCTCGCAGTCTTTGCCTTTTAGTTTTTTACCGGGGGGGATAGGATTTTGCATTTTGATCTTATTATTTTCGTCGGTAGTTATGCTGTAAGTACCTTCGGGGCCGGTGGCGGAGATCCGAGCGATGTCCGTCTTTTCGACTTTGAAAAGATCCTGATCGATATAGCTCAGGGCCGAGGTTTGCAGATAGGGGGTTGCCGAGGTGGTATAGACCTTATTGTTTTCAGATTCATCGGGAAGCAGTCTGCGAACGTAAGTTGCCTGGCGGTCGTAATCTCGTTTGCCGATGATGACTCCGGCAAGTAGCTGGTCTTTGTCGTCGAGGAATTTTATCACATTACGGGCCTTGTCCTCGGAGACTTCCAGATCCATAAAGTTATCCGGATATTCAGTCATCAGATTGTTGACCCGGATATCCAGAATTGAGGCGATAAGATTATTGATCTTCTCGGTCTGAGCGGGGTAGTTGTCCTTGTTGGTCACGACGAAGGAGTTCTTTTGTTTTTTCAGAGTGACCATATCCTCACCGTGGCCTAAAACTATACTGTTGATTTTCGAGGTGACCAACCCCTGAATCAAAGGGGCATCCAGTCTGGTGACGGTGGTGGGTCGTTGTGTCCAGCGGGAGGTTGCCCAAGCCGCAATGATCATGATAATTGCCGTTAAAGTTAGAATCGTAAGATTTCTGTTACTCATCCAATCACTCCAGAATTTAATATCACAATAGGTTGCTCTAAACGCTGTAAAAAACTTTCACGGTGTTTAAGCATCACTTACATGACTGATATACCGACGACGCAGCAGATTGCGGCGGGCACTTAAAATAATAGCGATTACGAGGATCGCCGCCGATGCTGAAAGCGTGTTAATATTTCGCAGTTTATTTTCCAGCTTTTCGGTGTCCTCGCGGCGGGTCTTTTGGGCGTCGAATAGTTTTTTCTTGGCCTCGCTGATTTTGAGCTGTAATTTAGCGGTAGCCTCATTTAATTCAGAGGCATCGATAAGCATCTGGCCTTTGTTTTTGTGCTCGTTGATGATTTCGTTCAATTCATTCTGGGTCTTTTGGATTTCCGCGTTGATGGCAGCTTCTTCATCGGCGGTTTTTTCCTCGGCCTTTTTTTCGATATCTTCCACGCGGGTGAAGGGGCGTTTGAAATTGCCCCGGCTACGGATGGCGATCAAGTCGCCCGAACCGCTGAAGGTTTCGATAGTATTTAGCAGAAGGGCACTATTATCGCCGGCAGCGGTTGTGCCAAAGAAGCCCTGCTGATAGGCGAGATTGTCACTGAGGAAGTCCACATCGGCCAAGACGGCGACGGTACATTCGGTGCCGGGAGGAGGGCATTCCAGGCCGGTCAGGTGAAATACGTTCGGGTCGTCGGTGGGAGTTCTTTTGAGGGCATACTTGTCTTTATCTTTCTCGTCGGAAGCGTTTTTATCTTCAGCGGCTTTTTCTTTTTTATCTTTATCTTCTTTTACATCGATACCTTTAGGAAATGCTGAGGGGAAACGGCCGGAGAGCATACAGGCCAGGGTGAGCGGTTTGGTTCCCGGAGTGAACTTTTCGAGGAGCCGCTTGGGGTTCCAATAGGGGGGATTCAGCTCCATGGGGCTCGAGGCCTGCCAGGTATTCCCTTCAGCGGTAGTGGTGAGCAGTGGTTCAAAATGAAACTGTAAATTTTCCGCCTCTGTTTCTTTATCGGTCAGCTTGGGCTTGCATGGATCGAGGGCGGAATACGATATGTGTTCTTTGACTTCGTATTTCTCTAATACCCCGGAGTACAAGACGCGTAGCTGGTTCATTTGAGCAGTGATGACATTGTCATTATTGAAACAGTCCGGTGATTTTAACTCTAATAAACCGATTAGTTGTTCAGGTCGGCCGGTGGGGCCTTGGGAAGGAATGCTCAACGCCAGTTCCATATCTCCGGCCAGGGCATTGGGAATCATACGAACGCCCCAGTTTTCCAGGAGTTGATTCAGGTCGGAATTCTGGGGGGGCATCTGACCACTCATTTGCATCTGGGGAGATACTCTATCAGCGAAGCAGTGGGGATCAACACAGACGATGGTGCGACCGCCCCGAAGTACAAATTGGTCGATGGCAAAGAGGGTTTTATCAGGCAGGTTTTTAGGGTGGATTACCAAGAGGATGTCCACATCTTTGATTTGCTCTGTGTCGGTGTCAATTTTAGTTACATCGTATTGCTGCTGCAATTGCCTGATGATGATCCAGGGGCCGCGGGGCTGCTGGCCGCGAATCCTCATCATCTGGGCCATATAACCGCTCATGTCGTCACCCATAACAGGTAGTGAACTTAAGACACCAATCTTTTTCTTTTCACGGGAAATCAGGGAATCAAGCAGGTAGCTAATGTCGTATTCCACGGAAGATTGCCGTTTGGGATCAAAAATATCAATGGTTTTTACCGCTCCATATTGGGTCTGGGCCACCAGGCCAAAGAAAAAACCCTCGTCAGCAGTAATCTGGTAGCGTTTGAGACCATAACGGAGGGCTTCCTGCTCCTCTTCGGAGAAGGGGCGGGGATCAATCACCTGAAGATTGATCATTTTTCCGGCGTAGTCGGCGTATTCTTCCAACAAAGCCTTGACGAAAAAATAGTAGTCATTGAAATCCTTGATCATATCAGGTGCCTTGAGAGAGGCGGTTTTGGCGTAATATAATTTTATGTCTATAGGTTGGTTGATTTTATTCAGGATATTTTTAGTTCCGTCACTAAGGCTGTATATCTTTTCCTCGGTCAGGTCCCATTGCAAGGATCGGCCGAGGTTTTGGGTGATACTGATGGCGCAAAAAGTAATGATGCCTACCAGGATTACCGCGAATATAGCTCTAAACAATCGATTCATCAGGCAGCCTTCCTTTCTTGCAGGATTATGGTGCAGGCCCAGACCCAGCCGGTGATCAGTAAGAAGAAATAGGCCAGGTCGTTAAATCTCAGAACCCCGCGTTGAATGGATTCGAAGTGGGTTTGGAAACTCATGTTTTCGATAGCCGAGACCAGACCCATGGGCAGGAAACTGGCAAAATAATTAAGGGTGGTGGGCAGACCCAGGGAAAGCAGGATGGCGCAGGCTACGACGGCCAGAATGAAACTGATTACCTGGTTTTTACTAACGGCGGAGAAGAAGCATCCCACAGCCAGGTAGCCGCCGGCCATGAGGAAACAACCTATGTATCCGGTTATGATCTGGCCCCAGTCGGGGGCGCCCAGATAAGCGACGGTAAGGGGCATGGGAAAGGTTAAAAACAGGGCAATGCCCAGGAAGATCCAGGCAGCAACGAATTTGCCCAGGACGGCCTGAGGGACTGTGATGGGCAGGGAGAACAACAATTCAATGGAACCGCTGCGACGTTCTTCGGCCCAGACCCGCATGGCGGTGCAGGGCACCATGAACACCAGTAAAAGCGGTATATTGTTGAAGAACAGACGCAGGTCAGCCTGGCGGAACTCAAAGAACTGTTCCCGAAAGGGCAGGTACCCGGCAAAAGACAAAAAGATCACCAGGAACACATACGCTACGGGAGTAGTAAAGTAGCTTTTGAGTTCCCTTTTACAAACCGTCCAAAAACCATTCATAGGTTAGTTACTCCTAATTTGACAGGGCTTGCTTTCTTTATAAATAAATAAGGCGAGTGTCATGATTTAATAATTATGCTTGAAGTTAGCTAGGCACTTTTTTTCTGTGTGATTTTGCGGAAAGCCTCATCGAGTGAGCAGTGATATTTTTCTTTTATTTCAGCCGGGGTGGCGTCCATAAGTATTCTGCCCCGAGCGATGATAATGGCGCGGGAGCAGACAGCTTCAACTTCTTCCAGGATATGGGTGGAAATAATGATACACTTATCCCGGGCCATGTTTTTTATAAGCTGACGTACTTCAAATTTCTGGTTGGGATCGAGTCCATCGGTGGGCTCGTCCAGGATAAGGACCTGGGGGTCGTGAATCAGGGCCTGGGCCAGACCCACCCGTCGTCGATAGCCCTTGGAAAGGGTTTCGATGGATTGATGATATACCGATTCGATGGAGCACATGGGTACAATTTTATCGAGGGCAGCCTGGCGTTGGCGGCCGTTTATTTCCCGGGCAGCACAGATGAAATTAAGAAATGAACCCACGGTCATCTCGTCATAAGCCGGGGCGTTCTCGGCCAGGTAGCCTACTGATTTTTGCACCTTGATAGGATCGGTAATAATGTCATATCCGCATATACTGGCGGTGCCACTGTCGGGAGGTAAAAAGCAGGTGAGCATCTTCATAGCGGTGCTTTTTCCGGCCCCGTTGGGCCCCAAGAAGCCCAGGACTTCACCCCGGCCTACTTCAAAGGAGATGTTGTCCACCGCCACAATAGGGCCGAAACAACGCCGGAGATTTTCAACTACTATCATTTTTGAATTGTCCATAGCCACTCCTGAGTAAGTCTCAATTTATGACCTTTGTAACTGGTTGTTTGGCAATCACTTAAAAGGCTTCTCTTTCCCACTCCGAATTACTTGTAAACGTTGCCCTTATAAATATTTGTAACATTATGATGACTTTACCCTGTCCGTCAATACACAAATTTTTCAGATTAAGGTTGCTTTGCCTCTTGCTGTCAATTGCCGGGAGGTACTGTTTTTAAAAAGGATGAGGTTGATTCCGGTCCGCTTTTAAGGTAATTATTAGAGGTGGTTATAAGGAATGATTTTTTGTAAAGCACCAAGGTTTTCTGAAGTTTTTTATGAGTAGTACTGCTGACAATAATCTGCAAAAGGTAGTGTCCCCAAATCCTATAAAATTGGGGCGCGGGAAGCGACTGGGGAAATACCGGTTGGTCAAGCGTCTGGGGATGGGTGGATACTGTGAGGTGTGGAAGGCTCGGGACGGGGTGGAGGGGATCTGGGTGGCTTTAAAAATTCCACTTATACATAACGGTCAGCGGGATAATGAGTCTCTATTACGGGAAGTAAAGCTGGTTTCACGGCTGCGGCATGAGCATATTTTACCGGTAAAGAACGCGGATATAATTGATGGTCATGCCGTGCTGGCCACGGAGTTATCGGTAGGAACCCTGGCAGAGTGTTACAGGCCGATGGCCGTTCGGCGGTTGTTGTCGATTATATCTCAGGTGTTGGATGGGCTGGCGTATGCGCATCGGAATCACCTGGTCCATTGCGACGTTACACCGGGTAATATATTTCTGTTTCCCAACGGCCGGACAGCCTTGGGGGATTTTGGGATTGGTCAGCAGATCAAGGGCCGGATGGTGACAATAGATGAGTATGGAACCCCCGGTTACGTGGCTCCCGAACAGGCATACGGCCGACCGACATATCGCAGTGACTGTTTTGCGGTGAGCTTGATCTTGTATGAATATCTGACCGGTGTTCTGCCGCGTTGGCCGTTTCGTTGGCCCTTTAAGGGAGTCCAGCGTTTACGCGAGCGGACGACAACCGCCATGGTCAAGTTTTTGCGTAAGGGCCTGGCGGTAGAGCCTGCACGGCGTTATGCCAATGCCGAACAGATGCTCACGGCGCTGCAACAGGCGATGCCGAGGCAGTTACAGAGCGAGTTGAAAGTACCGGAGTCACGATCCCGACAAGACGATTGGCGTCAGGTACGGCGAGAGACTTATATTAAAAAATATCATAAGGTTTTTCCAAGCTTTTTTCGGTGTATCGAATGTGGTGAACCGATTGCTGAGGCGATGAGCTATTGTCCCTGGTGTGGCAGTGACCGGAACCGTTATGATACCTGTAGCCAGCTGAGTCACATCTGCACCCGCTGCCATAAAGGTGTTTTGGCGGAATGGCATTACTGCGGCTGGTGTTTCGGAGTAGGATTCAAATCTCCCAGCCCGATAAAGACCCCCGGGGCTAAGTATCACGCTCACTGTAAATATTGCCAAGGGAAACTAATGCATTTTATGCGATATTGTCCCTGGTGCCGTCGTAAGGTGCGCAAGGGCTGGGTGGTTCGTCCCTTTCCGGAGACGTGCGGCAGGTGCGGATGGTCGGTGGACTCATCCTTCTGGAATTACTGCCCCTGGTGCAGATATAACCTGTTGCCTTTTTAAATCATTTTTCAAAACATTTTTATAAATAATCATGGTAGTTGAGGCTGATTTCAACCTAACTCTCCTACGAAATTTACCGTTCTGCTGGGGGGCGGCTACGGATGTGGGTAAGGAGCGTGAGGAAAATGAAGATACATTTTTAGTTGAGCCGGAGATAGGGTTATTTTTGGTGTCCGACGGGATGGGGGGGCACAGAGGCGGGGCGCTGGCGTCCAGGATTGTGGCGGAGGATCTTTCGGTCTTGATAGAAACGCGTCTGGGCAAACTAAAATCTGAAAGTAATCGAGCTATACGTTCCATGTTCAAGAAAGCGATCAGCCAGCAGAGTAGACATTTGCGCATGGAAGCTGATAGCGAGTCGGGTTATAAAGGTATGGGGGCGACACTGGCTCTGGCTTTGTTGCGAAAGGACAGAGCTTATATTGCTAATATCGGTGACAGCCGAGTGTATCGTTTGCGCAAGGGTCGTTTTGACCAACTCAGCAGAGACCATTCGGTGATATCTGAATTACTGGAGAGAGGTAAAATCGAACCGGAAGAGGCCGAAGACCACAGTGCTCTGGGTGAAATTACGCGTTATATGGGTATGGAAGAAAAGGCCCGGCCTTTTGTGCGGACTTTTCAGCTTAAAAAAGATGACTGTCTGCTGCTCTGTACAGACGGATTGACGGATATGTTGAATGAAAAAGAAATTTCCGCTTACCTGAAAGACCATGCCGATCCGCAGGGTGTCTGTAATGCTTTGGTCGAGGCTGCCAATGCTGCTGGCGGCCATGATAATATTACAGTAATTGTCATTAGACAGGATAAGTGATAGATTACTGATGGGCGGGATGGTTTGTCAGCCGGAAGATTGCCCATATTCTCTAAGAATAAATCTTAGGTGCCTTGTCCGCAGCATTTTTTATATTTTTTTCCGCTGCCACAGGGACAGGGTTCGTTGCGGCCCACCTTGGGCTTTTCCAGCTTGATGGTTTTGGTTATTTGCTCCGACTGTGGAGCCTGAGCGGCTTCACGGGCGGCCTGGAACTGGGCATATTCGGTGTGGCTGGCAGCGGAGATATTCCAGACGCTGCGAGTCTCGGCGGTGGCTTCCAGTTGGGCCTTGAAGATAATATCCGTCACTTTGTCACGAATATTACTGAGCATTTCCTGGAACATGCGATAGCCTTCCCTTTTATATTCCATTTTCGGGTCCTTCTCGGCAAAGCCGCGCAGGCCGATGCCGCCCTTAAGATGGTCCATCGCATATAGGTGGTCTTTCCAGGTGGAATCATATATTTGCAGAAGAACGTATCTTTCCAGTTCGGTTAATTCTTTTCTCAGGAAATTGCGGGCGCCGGTTTTGATTACTTCCTGCGCGTTTTCTTGTTCCAATTCGTGCGGTTCCAGATTCAGATCAAATCGTTGCCTGGCCCACTGGCTGAGGTTGTTTTTCCCTTCATCATCCCACTGATTTTGGCTTAGGGCCTGGTCTATTTCCCGGGTAAGTTGACCGTTATTGTATGCTTCACTTAAGGAGATCAACTTATTACGTAATTTATCAAAAGAAGAATTTTGCACCTCTTCGAGAGCTAATTCGGCGCGATATTTCCATTGGGCCCAGTCCACGATTTCCTTGGCAGAGTAACTGCTGCCGCTTTGCTGCCGTCTCAGAGCCAGATTTAAGATAAAATCGACGGGATATTCAATTTCTCGCCGCCGATAGGCCTGGCGGGCGCTTTCCAGGAAATATTCTTCCGTCTGGGCACGATTTTTTCCTTCCAAATCTGCGGGCTTTATCTTGATAGCAAATTTTTTATGAAACCATTCCACCAGGCTGGACTGAGCAAATTCGGGATCCAGGAACGTGCTCAAGCGGGAATAGTCGTACTTGTCGATCCGTTGAGCGGAGGTTTCTATTAGCTGCTGTTCAACTTGTTCGAAGGTCATTTTTCGCAATTGGTTTTGCGAGACGTTCACACCGAACTTGCTCATGGCCCATTTGCTCAGGCCCTTCAAGTCCCATTCCTGGGCATCGAGATCGTCTCCCATATATTCGCCCAGGGTGATGTTAATTTCCTGCTCGGCATTATTTTTGGCATGATCGTGCAGGGTTTGTTCCACTTCTTCGACTTGCTGGCCGCGAATCCGGTCCAGGTCAATATCCAGTCCCATCACGGTCCGGGCCCATTCGACTATGCATTCATAAGGGTAGTTTCGATTGAGGATTTTTTCACAGCTTTCCGCGATGACCTCATCGATCATTTCCCAAATAAGTCCTTCCAGATGCCGACCCTCGAGAATAGACTGCCGGCGGGTATAGAAAACCTGACGTTGGTAGTCCATAACCTCGTCATATTCCAGGAGGCTTTTGCGGGATTCGAAGTTGCGCTGCTCAACCTTTTTCTGGGCCTTTTCGATTCCCCGGGTAATGTGTTTGTTGTAGATGGGTTCGCCTTCCTGCCAACCGACTTTGGTCATGGCCTTGATGGTCCATTCGGGCATGAAAACGCGCATCAGGTCATCGTCGAACGAGAGGAAAAACTGGCTGGAACCGGGATCACCCTGCCGTCCGCATCGACCTCGAAGCTGATTGTCGATCCGGCGGGCCTCATGACGTTCGGTGCCCAGTACATGCAGTCCGCCCTTATCTACTATCCCCGGTCCCAATTTGATATCGGTGCCCCGGCCGGCCATATTGGTGGCGATGGTTACGTTGCCGAAAATCTTGCCGTCACGTCTTTGGTGCTGCTGGCCGGCCTTGGCGATGATGGAGGCTTCGCGGGCGTGCTGCTTGGCATTTAATACTTCATGGTCCAGTCCGTAACGCTGAGTCAGGGCGGCAGAAAGGGCTTCATTTTTTTCGATACTTACCGTACCCACCAGCACGGGACGACCACTGCTGCTGACCTGATAAATCTCGTCCACAATCGCATTGAATTTTTCTTTTATGGTCTTAAATATCATATCCTCCCGGTCATCGCGAATAATGGGTTTATTCGTAGGGATCTGGACAACGTCGAGTTGATATATTTTGGCGAATTCGTCCGCTTCGGTCATGGCGGTACCGGTCATGCCGGCTAATTGCTGATACAATTTGAAGAAGTTCTGGATGGTGATGGTGGCCAGGGTTTGGCTTTCTTCTTTGACGGTGACGTTTTCTTTGGCTTCTACTGCCTGATGCAGACCGTCCGACCACTGCCGCCCCTGCATCAAGCGCCCGGTGAATTCATCCACAATAATGACTGCACCATCCTGGACTACATAGTCCTTTTCCCGTTCGAAGACGATGTGAGCGCGCAGGGCCTGCTCCATTAAATGGGGCCATTCCATATTGCTGCCGACGTAAAAGCTGCCGATGCCGGCAATTTCCTGGGCGGTTCCGATACCCTCGTGGGTCAGGTGCACACTACGGCGGTCGAATTCCACTTCATAGTATTGTATCGTCCGGGTCAGAGTGGTTTCCATTTCCTCCAGTTTTATCTGGGTCTGTTGGAGTTTTTGCTCGGCCTTACTGACCCGTTTTTCCTCTTTGGCTTTTTTGGCTTCGCTTATCTCGCCGCGGGCGTTGGCGATGGTCCGTTTGGCCTGGTCTATCTGGCTTTCCAGGTCACGGTATTTGCGCTGCTTTTGTATTAGTTCCCGGGCGATTTTATCCGCCTGTTTGTAACGGGAAGTGTCGTCAAAGGCCGGACCGGAGATGATCAGGGGAGTACGTGCTTCATCAATCAGAATCGAGTCAACTTCATCGATGATAGAATAATGCAGGGGGCCCTGTACCTGATCCTGGGCAGAGACCTTCATGTTATCGCGCAGGTAATCAAAGCCGAATTCATTGTTTGTTCCATAAGTGATGTCGCAACTATATTGATTTCTTCTATCCTCGCCACTGGTATCCATGTCAGACTGTATGGCCCCCACGGTCAAACCTAGCGCTTCGTAAACCGGCCCCATCCAGTCATGGTCGCGCTGAGCCAGATAATCGTTCACGGTTATGATGTGTACCTTCCGTCCGCTCAGGGCGACGACGTAGGTAGCCAGGGTGGCTACCAGAGTTTTTCCTTCGCCGGTGGCCATCTCGGCGATTCTACCTTCGTAGAGAACCCGGCCGCCCACCATTTGAACGTCAAAGTGGCGGAACCTAAAGGGGGGGCGTTTGGCGGCGTCGTAATGCCGGCGGATCTCATCATAGAACTGAGGGGGCAGATCGATTTTATGGATGTCTTCTTCCTCAGAAACGCGCTGATTGATCTGGTCATAGACGTTACGCATCTCGGTTGAGAGGATCGAGGAGTCAAATTTGAACTGTTTATCGAATACGTTTCGAACCCCCAAGTGTCGATCAGAGACCTCCCTTACGACGGCAAACGCTTCAGCCAGAATGTCGTCGCAACACTGGCGCAATTGTTCGGTGAGATGCTTTTTGGCAGGTTTGCGAGCCTCTTCAGGCAGCAGTTGCAGATGGCGCAGTTTCTCGCGGAGGTCAGGGCCGATGATTTTTTCCTGCAGTTGATATATTTCCTGTTTGAATTCATCCGTTTTTGCCCGGAGCTGAGCATCGGTCAGTCGGCTGTATTCTTCTTCCAGCTCATTGACGTGCGCGATGAAATCCTGCCGCCGTTTCACGTAGCGCTCACTACTACTGCTGAACATCTTCAGCAAGGTTTTACCGATATGTTCTGTTATCGTCATGTCAGATTGAACTCCCCCTAAACGTTTTCAAATAGTTACTTATATTTTCTGTTACCTTCAATAAGTCAATGTGAATTATTTACGTTTCCGGCGAAAAGCAGCTTTCAGGGCCTGTTTCAAATCACCGATAATATCGTCGCAATCTTCCACTCCAACCGCCAGTCGAATAAGATTGTCGGTGATGCCCAGTTTATAGCGCTGCTTACGGGTTTCTCGATAGTAGGTGACTGTGGCGGGATGGGTTATCAGGGTTTCCACGCCTCCCAGGCTGGGAGCGATGAAGCAGAGCTTGAGATTATTGAGGAAGCGTTTGGCCTGAGTTATGCCGCCTTTGATTTCAAAGGTTACCACTCCGCCGAAACCGGACATTTGTTCTTTGGCTATCAGGTGATGCCTATGACTTTCCAGACCCGGATAGTAAACCCGTTCGATATTCGGGTGGGCTTCCAGAAAACGGGCTACCTGTAAAGCTGTGGCATTTTGGGCGGCCATGCGCAGGGGGAAGGTTTTCAGACCCCTAAGTAACAGATAACAACAGTGAGGATCGATAACACCACCCATAGCCTTGTGCAGGTCACGAACACGGCCGATGAGTTGACTGTTGCCCAGGACCGCCCCGGCCAGGATATCGTTATGCCCGGCCAGATACTTGGTGCAGCTATGGATAACTAGGTCCACGCCGAATTCCAGGGGGCACTGATTAACGGGGGTAGCAAAGGTGCTGTCAATCAAGGTAAGGATTTTATACTTTTTGGCGATCCGGCGCAAAGTAACCAGGTCGAATATGTTCAGATAGGGATTGGTAGGTGATTCAGAAATAATGAAGCGGGTTTTAGGGCCGACAGCCTTATCCAGGGCTTCATAATCTCCGAAAGGCACAATTGTACAGTCCACGCCGAAACGCTGGATATAAGAACTGCAGAACTCCAGGGTTTTTTTATAGGCGTCGTCGGTGATAATAATATGATCTCCACTGCGAACCAGGGACAGAATGGTGGTGATCACCGCGCTCATGCCGGAGGTAAACATTACACAATCCTGGGCCCCTTCCAGGTTAGCCAGTCGTTGTTCGGCCACTTTTTCCGTAGGATTACCATAACGGCCGTATTCGTAACGCTCCTTACCGCGTTTGGTATAGGCCTCGATTTCCTTGCAGTCTTTGAAAACGTAGGTGGAAGTCTGCACAATAGGGGTGGTAATCGAGTCGGCGTACCTCTGGCGATCCTCTCCGGAATGTATAGCCCGGGTCGAGAAACCAAGAGTTTTTTTACGGGATGTTGATCCTTTGGCCATTCGTATTTCCTTTCTTGGTACTGTCTCAAGCTTTTTTTGGGGATAAATTTCAATTTGAGATTATTATAACCGCGCTGGTTGGGGTGACAAGTTGAAATTGAGAAGGGGCCCATTACCGGTAAACAATGTTTTTCGGGGACTTGGTCAGAGCATCGGCGTAAATAGGCTAAATGATTCTCTCTTACATTTGAAATATGTAAGAGAAATTGGGGATAGGATTATATTGCCTCAGAGTTTGTGTCGTTAGCCATAAACAATTAACTTAGTAATAGGTTCAATAACTTACGACCTGGTTTATGGTGCAACAAACTGGGTGGTTTCGTCGAAATCTCCAAAGTGGATACCAATATCCACCGCGCCGTGTTTCGTTGCTATCGCAGCCCGGGTGATAAAGAATCGGAAAGTACAGTTTTGCATATCCAAAATGGCAGTAATAATATTAGCTCCTTGTCTGGTCGGGCCTTGATAGAAGAAAGTTTTATTACCGAAGGACCGGAAGCCCTGGGCGGGAATGGTAAAGTTTTGATTATCCCAGATCAGTAAGAGTTCCTCTGTCGTCAAATTTACGGAATCATCCTTAACGACGATCTCACCCTGAATCAGGAGAGAATCAGTGTTGGATAAGAATCCAGAGAAGACCCGGGCCGTACTTACCCGCAGGGCGTCAGCATGGCCGCGGAGCAGACGGATGGGTATAGGCCGGGAGCCATTAATAATAGATTCATTGAGTTCGCTGGTACCGACAAAATCACCCAGGGTTATCTCAAGGTTTACAGGACTGGTCAAGCCCCCCAGATTTATATTCTGGGCCATAAGCAAAAAAGATTGCTGGTTGACATTGAGGATAAATAAAGTAACGCCACCCGGTGTGCCGCTGTAGATATAGCTGCCGGTCGAATAGAAGTAAGAAGGTGGCGTGAAAGGTATCGCTTCCTGATAAACCTGCTTTTGAGAAGAACTGATCGTTACATTGATGTAATTACCTCCGACTATTTCGTTGTAAGCAGCAGGTAATTGTCCAGAGAGGAGGATAGAATCCTTTCCGGGCTGGAAACCGGCGGTGATTTGGCAGCGCGATAATGACATTTTGGCAGCGATGGTTACTGTAACGTTTTTGGGGCCGTCTATGGTTACCGTATTGTATGGTAATGTCGAGCTGTCATCGTCGGTGCCCTGCCATGATTTTATATAATAACCTTTTTTCAGCGTAACCGAGATTGTTTCGACCGTGTCGGGCGAATAGGTGCCGCTGGTCAGGGATAAAGTGCCGCCGGTACCTATCTGTTTGACGGTGAGGGTATAAGCGGTTTGGGAAAACACAACTGTGACAGACTTAGCCGAATCAACAGTGACAGTGTTGGTCAGTTGTTGAGAGGAATCGTTGTCCGTGTTGGTCCAACTGTCCAGATGCCAACTGGGATCGGGTACAGCGGTCAGCAATAATTGGGTATTTTCCGGATAAGGTCCTTCGGAAGGATCGATAGTTACCGAACCGCCGCCGATTATCTGTACATCGACCGGATAGTAAAGCTTGACATCGGAAAAATCTGGAGTGACGGCCTGCCAATTCAATACGTCATTACCATAGTCTGCGGCAACTCGACGGTGCAGGGCCTTGCCGTTACCGTCCGGGCCAATGGGCCAGAGATCTTCACCCGCAGGGTGCGAGCCGTCGCTGTAATTCACTCGGTCAACACGGATATAATAATACTCACCTGTGTTGGGATCCATATCGGCGGGCTTGCCGATCTGGAGCTGTTCTCCGGAGTTACTAAGCTTGGTGTCACTATAAGGACCCAGGATTAACTCGGAGGGCACATTCGGATAGCGTTCGGCAAAGGCGGCAGGATTCCTGGCGATAATCAGATGTCCGCCGGAAGGTACAGTAACCGCCGGATTGTTCGGGAAGGTAAAATCAATACCATCGGTAAATTTCCAGGGGACATATACCCCCAGATCATTGTCATATTCCTGTAAAGTTACTGTGTGGTCGGAGATATTGAGCAATTTAATATATTCGAATTCTTCATTATCCGTAAAGGCGCTGCCTTGTCCGGGATCAGGAGGATTATACATAATCTCATCGATAACGATCGGGCCGACGTTGGGGTAGGCATTTGGTTGGCCGGGGGTGTTTTCGCTCATATCGACAAAGTTATAAGTGCCGGTACTTGCTTTGAAGTAGCGTCCCTTGGCCACGTTAGGCTGGGAGGGGCCGAAAGATTCACTATTTCGATACCCGCCGAGTTGACCGTTTTGTCCGGAAGAAAGATAGACGGTTTCGCCGTTTTCACTTATACCGAAAGTAAAGTCCTCGTTTTGGTAAAAGACCACGTAGCCGCCACCGGGGATCCAGGTGTCGGCGGGAATTTCAAACTTCATCAATTCAGCATCTGTTTTACCGTCGTCGCTGAGGAACCAGCCGCCAATATTAACAGGTATAATGCTCTGGTTATATAACTCGATCCAGTCGGGGCCGTCGGAGGAATGGGCCAATATTTCGTTAATGACCACAGCGTTTTTCGGAATAACATGGTCATTTCTGCCGGGAGAACCACCCATGTCAGTGCTGGGCAGCCAGGATTCCTTTAGTGACCAGTTGCACGGATCGGTGTTAACCGGATCGATAATAGTCAGAGAAAATCCCTGGCTGTCGGTGAGATCATACCAGCCGTCCTTATAGCGGAAATCGTGAATGACAGACTGGGCCGCATCTTCCAGGCGAATCTGCTCGCCGTCATTTGCCAACTTACCCTGGTATGGTCCTTTTATAATCCCGGATGGGACAGAGGGGTATTGAGCGGCAAAAGCGGTGGGGTTCTTAACCAAGAGGATAAAAGCGCAAGGGTCCAGTATAACACTTGAGAAGGTGTAGTCGATGCCGTTGGTAAAGGATACATAATTCAGGTTGATGCTATCCACAGAGCTAACATTTTGCAGTTCGATAAATTCCGTGCAGGGATCAATTGGATTGTACATGATCTCGGTAATGCGCAAATTCTGAGCAACCGGGCCTATAGCGAAGGTGGCTTCAGTCAGGGCACTCCAGGTGCTGCCATTTAGTACCCGGGCCTGGACATTGGTACTCTGAGTTAAAGTAACTTTGTTACCGATAGTGGCGTTGGGATTAATTGCACCGCCGGGCAGTCTGGGGTCCTGGCCGTTGGTGGTGTACCAAATGGTGCCGCTGCCAGGGTTGGTTATGGTTAGCTTGTAATTTGGGGCCACATGCCCGCCGTACTGACTAAATAACGGTGCATCGGTACTTGGATAGAATCCATAATAGTTCAATAGAGCCATAAAATAATCATGGCGGTTGGGGAAATATTCATTCAGGAGCCGGTCACGTTCAGCGATCCATTCAATGTTACGTGTATAGGGAACAGATCGGCGATTATCTCCCCAGCGGGCCGATTCGGCTACCACCGCGCGGGTCACAATATTCAAACGGTGCTGATATAATTGCCGGGCCCTGTTGACGGTCAGCATACCATTGTTGAACAGGTGCCGGTGGATATGGTCGGCGAAGAGCAACTTGTATTCTTTATTGTGCATCAACCGGCCGTGAAGATCGGCGGGACATTTGAAATAGCAGATGTCATCGTCACACTTAAATATAGTATTGTCATCAACATCGTACAGACACTTTTCCGCGTCCCAGCAATGGAAGCGCCATTTGCTTGGTCCGGCGGGATTGCCGAAAGCTGTAGCGTACCAGTTCGAATCGAAGTCTGAAAACCCATATTCATAATTATTGCAAAAATCCCCATCGCCCACATACCAGCGGGCCAGCAGATAGTCGATAAGATTATCGACGTCGAGTTTTTGTTTTACTATTTCCCATTTTGCCAGATTGTCCGGATTATTACCTGCATCGTCGGCGGCCTCAAGCAATTCGTTGAAGCTGGCCAGAGCACTTTGGTTGTAGCCGTTGTTCAAAATGATATAGCCGTCACCCTCGTTTGAAGGTTTTAGAGCGTGGAAGTCATCCTTATCTCCCTGGTTGTAGGGGGCTGCATAGGCCTCATCCGGCCGTTCGTGGATATTGTATATGCCCCAGTACAGGCCATTAATATAGAGGTGCACATACCTGCCGTGGGGGGAATAACCGCCCATGGAGTTATGCAGGTCGGAAACATACTGGTCCCGGGTGTACTGAGCTCTGTCATTCTGTTCGTTAGCTTTTTTGTAGGCCCAGGAGGTATTATGGCGGGCTTCCAGAACCAGAGTGTCAAAGCTGTCGATGGCATGAGGATCTTTAAATAATTTGAAGTTCAGTTTCGTAGGTCCGTCGGGCTCACGGAATTTGAGACGCATTGAGAGCTTATCACACTTCCAGTTTTCTGTACTGGTACCTCCAACGATCCTTATTCTGGAATCGAGCTGGAAACCGTTTTGATCACAGGGATCGAAGAACTCAACCGAAACTACCCGTTCAGCCTGGTCGTCATAAATGTCTTCCCAATCAGGGTTACTGTAAATGCCCCCGATATTAACGTCAGGGCTGGTGTTGAACCAATTATTTACATTCATGACCAACGACAAGGTAGGCAGTGATTTGAGGTCGTCTTTGATAGTGTTGCTGTAACAAGGATCATCGACAACAGCCGGGTCCATTTCGTAGTCAGGCAATTCATGGCCCCAGCCGGTGAGTGGAAAGCCGGGGGGATTAAAAGGTTGATGGATGACGTCAACCAGGAAGATATAGGTCTGGGTATCGACATTGGTTTCCAGGTAATCATTTTTATAGGCCAGGGCCCGCAGGGTAGTAGTTGTGGTAATATGGACTCCGGGAGGGCCGGGATAAATGGTCCCATGAGTCGGTGTGGGCGTACTGCCGTCGGTCGTGTAGCGGATGGTGGCATCGGGAGTGTCAGTGACAATCGCCACATAGAACGGGGAATCATAAAAACCGCGGTCAAAGTCAAATTTTGTGTCACCTACCACTTGTGTCAGGCATGAGGAGCTGTTGGCCGCTCCAGGAGTGGGTGTTCGGAAGTATCCGTATTCACCGGTATTTTCGCAGTATCCGTAGGAGATAAACCCGCGTTGAGAGGGATATTCATTATACTGATGCGCAATGGTTACACCGTCGGGCATTACCAGGGCCAGGAACTCACCACCTCGGTCCAATTGGAAGTTTGTGTGGTAATAGCCGTCCAGATCTACGTAAGGGTAATTATCCGGGTAATGTTGTTCCATTTTGCCTGAAGCAAAGACAACCAGGTATCCCCCGGCGGGAATACTGATCGCAGGGCTTAGGGGGAACTGCCATTTGGTCAGGTCATTTTCATTGTCAGAGAGATACCAGCCATTTATATTTACCGCCGTGCCTGTAGTGTTATGAATCTCAATCCAGTCCGGACTGACCCATTCCGGATCACCAACAGGTGGTTGAACACGAGTTTGAAAATCGCTGTCTTTATTGGCCATAATCTCATTGATGAGCAATGAGGGAGTTTGAGCATAGGCATGAGGGCTTAGAAAGAAGACTGTTAATAGTATTATCACTATAGCCAAACCGGGGAAATTGCCTGCTTTACCAAAGTACATCGACCATGTCCTCCATTTATACCGCCCTTTGCTACATTAGAGGTAATTCAGCGAAGGAAGTAATTAACTCTCTTGTGTGGGGTGCTATTTTTGATTTTCTCCCCCCGTTAAGTAAGTAATACAATTAAATATTATATTACCATATTGACGGGCGAGTTGTCAATATAACTAAGGAAAAAGAGATGTGGGCAATTTGCGCTATAAGGCTATGTTGGCAAAGAGGTTAACGGCATCACAAGGTTAATTGCTGTGAAGAATTTAAGCCGATATGTAATTTTCAGGACCAGGATAATTTGGCTACTATAATATAAAACTTTCTGAAAATTCAAAAAACACCTATGAAAGTATGATTGTTTGAAAAATGAAATTGGGTATTCTTGTCTGTAAGAACACAGCGAAGATAGACAAGAGAAGATTAGAAAATTATTCAATAGGTGAAATTAGATGTTTAAAACAAGGCGTTTTCAAGTTTTAGTTTGGATCTTGACACAGGCCCTTTTTCTTGGGTGGTCGATAGATTCGCTCCAGGCGGATTTTCGGGCGGCTATTGCAGTACGTGTCGTGACCCCCGATCCGCTCTTGCCGGTTTCAGGGGGAGTGGGCCCTTCAAGGCCTGTCCATAAAAAAATAGGAGAGTTAACGGTAAGGGCACTGGTTCTGGAGAACGATAATACCAGAGTCGCTATTTGCAGTGCGGATTTTCTGGGATTTCCCGCTGTTTTAGGCGACAAAGTTCGGGCGCTTGTGCCGGGTATCCCGGCAGAAAATATTCTCATTGGTGCTACGCATACTCATAGCGCTCCGGATTGCTTAGGATTTCCCAACGCGGACGGCAAAACCTCAGCCGATCTCGGGTACCTGCAGGGTGTGTGTGTTAAATTGGCCGATGCGATCAATGAAGCAGTAAAAAATTTACAGCCCGCCACAATTAAAATTGCTACCGGCAAAGCTAAAGGCAAGATCGCTTTTAATTATTATGCCGAGAAGTTGTATGATCCCCGCTGTGATGTGATTCAGGTTCTTGATACCCAGGGCAAGCCTTTCATAACACTTGTTAATTATGCCTCTCATCCCGAAATAATCGGTCCGGACCAGGGGATTCTAAGTCCCGACTTTGTCGGGCCTCTGTATGATCGTATCCAACAGAAGGACGGCGGTACCGGTATCTTTATGAACGGGGCTCAGGGGGGGATGGTGACGGCCGACTGTCGTGGAGCCCAGGGTAAGGATATACAGACGTGGCAGGAGTGTATTCGCATTGGTAACCTGTTGGCCGATGAGGCCCTGCGTATTGTCTCTGATGCTCCGGTCCAGAAAGACCCAAAAATCTTTTGCGGCAGCACTACCATTGAGTTTCCTATTGATAATCAAAAACTTCTGGCGGTTATCCAACATTCTCCGTTGGGTTTCCCTGTAAGTAATAAGGGCAGTGTTGCTGCCCGGATAAATGTGGTGAATCTGGGAGATGCCCAGATCCTAACCGTCCCCGGCGAGGCCCTGCCCAATATTGGTTTCTATCTTAAGCGCAAGATGCACGGTAAGCATAACCTGCTATTTGGCCTTACCAACGACGAATTTGGTTATATGATGGTGAAAGAAGATTGGAACAGCTTCAGAGTCTATAATTACATTACCCGAACCTCTCTGGGGGAAATGACGGCTGAGATTTACATAAAAGAGGCTCTTAAGTTTGTAGATCAATGCCCCCGTCCGGTCGGTGTTAATTAACTTGACGGCCGTTGATAATTTTACGATTGTTTGTACGTCAAACACGATTATGTCTTGTTAACATGTTGCAAAATAACATGTTATGACTGTTGTTTTGCTTGGGACACACCCCGATCTATAAAAAATTATGGATTTTTTTTTAATGGTCTGTCATTTTCCTTGCGGATTGATATATATAAATTTATAATTCACAGGAATTTTTG
>Ga0272442_10000510_pt1 | contig 61806 bp, 63 predicted proteins | sample SSMForm2O_FD_200262 | JGI IMG/M metagenome (GOLD analysis project Ga0272442, IMG submission 200262) | Marine sediment archaeal communities from Little Sippewissett salt marsh, Falmouth, MA, United States - SSM-Form-2O | ecosystem: Environmental > Aquatic > Marine > Wetlands > Sediment ...
TCTGCTTTATCGCTCCCTTCGTATTCATCATATATTTCCTCAGTTGTTTTTAAAAAAGTTACAATTCCAACAGAATTTTTATGATCAATCAATGGTTGAATTTCACTTGAAAACTTATCTGGTGCTATAATCAACATATCATATTTATCATCTGTTATTTGTTGTGTTGATATCTTTATTATAGAAAACGCACCAGCTCCAAATCCACTAAGGATTAAAATTCCTATTAATATTATTGGTATTATTTTTTTCATATTTATTATTCCCCAGAGTATATCTTATAAATAATTATCAATTAGATATCTTATATTAATTATACCGACCATGAACGGTAAATTTATATAAATAGAAACTTATACAATAAGTAATGATGATTAAGTTCACAATATTAATTGAACTATCTGATGAAATTAAAGAAATGATGAAAAAATACATTCCATTTGATAAAATAAACAAATTAGAACATCTTGATATTATGAATATTGATACTAAGGCAGGTAAAAAATTATATGTCACAAAAACAAATTTAAAAGATGGTTATTCAATTGAAGATTTAAATTTTTCAAATAAAGACGGATTATCTTATAAAATTCTTGATATACTACATGAAAACAAAAATGAATATATTGTACTATTAAAAGTAGAGGAATTTGGAAAAATATTTCAAATAACTAATCCAATGAGAGATGATCTTTTTGATTTAAATATTAAAATTGAAACGCCTATTGTTTTTGATGAAAAAAAAATAATTCTTACAGTAATTGGTGATCAAAAATCGTTAGATATTATAGTTAATCATTATAAAAAAATTGGAATCGTAAAAATTTTACATTCTAAAAAAATGAGTTTTGATTGTAACAATATTTTGTCCGTTCTCACTCTAAAACAAATGGATGTCTTTTTAAAAGCATTTAAGGAGGGTTATTATGATTTCCCTAGAAAAATTTCAGCGAAAAATTTTGCAAAACATATTGGGAAAGGTAAGGCAACAATTTTGGAACATTTGAGAAAATCAGAAAATAAACTATTCTCGGAAATTATTTATGATTATGAAAAATAAATCCATTGGATCTGAAATTGAATTTAACAATATAAAAAATGAGTATGAAAACTTTTTAAATATTTATAAAAAGAAAACAATAGTACATGGGAGTAATCAATTAGAATACTATTTATGTGGAAAGGGAAAAGATACGATTCTGTTTACACCGCATATTTCTAGTTTAGTTCCACTTGAAATTAGTTTTAAAACAATTATGGAGTATAGTCATTGTTTTAAAGTTATAGCTCCTGTAATGCCTGATGTTGAAAATATTGATGAGTTAGTAGAATCAATAAATACAATTCTTAAGGAGGAAAACATTGATAAGGTGATTGTTTTTGGACAATCTGGATCTGGCATTACCGCTCAGATTTTTTTCAGTAGATATTATCAGAAAATAAAAGCAATGATTTTAGTAAGTACAGTAGTTCCAAAAAGAAAAAAAAAGTTATCTGGCATATTTAATGTAATGCCTGAATTTTTATTAAAATATTTTATTAAAATGAAATTTACTAAATATTTAAAATTAGAAAATATTCCTAATAGTCTTCATCCAAAAATTATGTTTACAAAATATTTACTAGAAGAGAATTTAGAGAAATATTTTACAAAGAAAAAATTAATGGAGGACTTGAATTTTATAAATGCGTTTAATGATGAAAATATTTTAATAAAAAAAACGTTACAAAATTGGAATGGTAAATTATTAATAATTACATCAGAGGATGATCCATTGTACGAAGATAGTAAAACGTTATTTCATCTTTTGCCAAATTCTCAAATTCATGTATTCAAAGGAGAATATGGACATCTTACTCCAACAGTAAAATCAAATGAATTACAACAAGTAATTCAAAATTTTTTATTTAAATGAGTGACATTTTTTCTCCCCAATTTCTAAATCTTACAATATTAATTTTAAATATTTATTATTGTCTAATATATTAAGATATTGGGGAGTTTATGACAAATGTTAAACAAATCCAAAATTTAAAGGAAAAATATATTATTGAAAGTGAAAAACTCAAAAAAGAATATCGCCTCCAAAATAGCATTTCTGTTTGTATTGAGTATGATTATCTTTTAAATACGGATGTTGATTGGATTATCGGAGAGATTCGTTCTTCAATAGTTAAATGGATAAAATCTAAAACTAATGAAGATAAATGACTTGTATTTACTTTTGATATTAATCAGATTAAAAATGAAAATTATTCGACAAGAAAAAAATCAAAATTTTTTTTATTAATTAATGTGTAAAAAAAAGATAAGAACTCAATTTTACCGGTAAAACGGAATAAGGGACACTTTTTAAAAAATCTTGTTTTTCTCCTGTAAAAATGGGTTAAAAAATGCAGGGGACGAGATTTGAACTCGGTTTTACCGGTAAAATAATAATGTTTTCTTTTGTTGGCTTAATTATAGAGTTTAATGAAGCTTTTTCCAATCCTAAGATTTTTTATCAGGTGAATTAAAACCTTTTGCTATAAGCCATACTGCAAATACCATTTCTTGAATTGCTATTGGAGCAGCTAGTATATTTAAAGTTACCGAGTCTGCAGTAAGTCCAAATAAACCTAATAGACCATATAGTAAAACACATGCAGCTCCAATAATACCCCAGATCGTCAGTACTCGAGGAACTAGTTTTAATTCGTATAAAGGATAATAAATGAAAAAACCACCTAAACCTAAAAAGATCAAAGTTCCAATCTCAAAGGACCAATTTTGTAATGCCAGTAATAAATTACCTGATGGTTGATAATAAATGGCCTCCAAAGTTCCTCCTACATATTCCTTACTTATTGTTAAAAGTGATAATAAAGCAATTGATGAAATAAGGATACAGACAGATTCAACAAGTCTAAAGCTAATATATCCTAATGCAAAACCCTCATGATATTTTTTAATATTCGGATACATCATAAAACCAATACCAGCAACCGAAACAGCAAGAATTATCCAAAATAATACTGCCATAACGATTTGGGATTCATTTTCAGATACAGTATCAAAATTTAAAGGCGTCTCAAGAGTATTACTTAAAAATGCAATAGTTAGTATTGCTGTAACTGTTGCTATTATAAATAAAGCTCCAACAACTAATGCAATCTTCCTATGAGAATCCATATTTAATATCTCTCCTTGTTTTACAAAATTTAATAATGCTTTATCTAATGAATAATGTTTATGTTTATATATTGATTGATAATTCTATCGGTAAAAAGGAGTAGGGGACAGTTTTTCAAAAAATCTTTGTTTTTCTCCTGTTAGACCCATGCCCATGCATACCAAATTGTCAATGAATTAAATACGAGTCCAACAACTATCAAGAATCTGTCATACAACCCAGGATAACCTGGTAAACCAACGATATTAAAGATGAACAAGAAGACAGCAGCAATAATTGTTACCCAACGAATCAAGGGATAAGTCAATGTTAAAGACATTAGTATCATAAGAATAGGGATCAACATTACTAATGCCATAAATACTAGCATCCACTGATTTAATTTCATACCTCCTACTTCACCTGCTGTAAAATCACCTGCAAATATTCGCATAACATCTCCTAAGAGATAAGTTAGCATAAGAGCTATCCATAAGCCTGCAAGAATTATTCTTATATCTTCCATAATTTAATTCTCCCTTATCATATATCATATTTCAATTAATTTTGAATTTTTTTATATCCATTGAATAATGGGTTCTTTTTTATTTGGTGCTAAATGAGCAAGTCCTTTTGCAACTTTTGAATTTGATTTGTCCTTTGGGTATCCAAGAAGAATTGGTCCATATATTTTTTCATCTTCTACAAGCTCAAGTGTTTTTACAATTTCATCATTTCCAGTTACCATTGAGCCAAATCCTACATAACAACTACCAAGACCCAAAGATGTTGCTGCTATCATCATATTTTCACAAGCTAGAGAGCAACAAATAGAGTTTCTCTTTGGGCCAATTACAAATATAATGGCAGGTGCAGAATAATACACGAGATCTTTAGGATCATCCATTGATTCATAAAGACCCATTGCAGTCTTATATATTTCGGGAGCGGCTTCTTTAATATTTTCCATTGATTTTTTCCAAATCGGAAATGTAGCATCTATAAGTTTCTGTCTGAACTGAGGATTTTCTACAACAACAAATCTCCATGGTTGAGACCGTGTAATTGAAGTAAATGGTGCCTGATTCCCTGCATCAATTATTTTATTAAGTATCTCTTTTGGAATTGGTTTTTGCTTAAAGTCTCTACATGAACGTCTATTATGTATTGCTTCAATTATTGGATTATTTGTCTCAATTGACATTAAATATTATGCCTCCTAAATTTTCTTTGTTTACTATTTTTAAATTTATTTTCCGCACTTTTTTACAATATTTTATTTTCTGAATAAGCTAAACTTATTTAACAATTGTTAAAATCAAATAATAATAAATTAGTATATTGATTTGAACTCGGTTTTATCGGTAAAATATTGGCTTTTTCTGTTATAGAATTTATTTCAATAAATTATTAATAATAACCTAAGGTTATATAGGTGATGGATTATGAACAAGAAAGAAAATAAATCAAAATCTGATACTGTTGGCGGCCTTGTTTTTGTCGGACCATTAATGATAGGCATTGGTCTTGGAATATATTACAACCAAACTGCTGTCGGAGTATTAGTTGGATTGGGTGCAGGATTCATTCTTTTTGGATTAGTCAAGGCAATTATGAAATAATTTTTTATTTTATTACTTTAGTAATAAAATAATGCAGGGGACGAGATTTGAACTCGCGGACCTCTACAGGACAAGGCCCTCAACCTTGCGCCGTTGGCCAGGCTTGGCTACCCCTGCATTTAGTATTGCAACGTAATCCAATTATACAACAATTTTTTGCAGTAAATAAAAGTAACTTATTTATTTTTTTGGCTCTAATACTAAATGTCGTTTATATCCATACCACATAAAATACTTAGTTCATTATGTAGTTTTAAAAGACGTCTTGCATGATTTTTTTGTCCTTTTCTCAATGCTTTTTTAACCTCTTTTTCAACATCTTGTTTTTTTCCACTTTGTATTAGATTGTCAGCATGAGTTACAATTTTTTCTTCAATTGTCAATGGGATATAATCTTTTGCAGGTAGACCTAGCTTCACAGCTTCATCTTTTGGAATACCCGCTCCAACGTGCCGCTCAATAATATTTATTATTTCCTCAGGTAAACCAAGTTTCTTAGCAATATCTGCACCCCTTACTCCATGTTTTATCCCATGAGTTTTTGATCTACCGATATCGTGCAACAAGGCCCCTGCTTCTACCAATTTCATGTTGACATTTGCTTTTTCTGCTATTTTTACTGCCAAATCTCTTACAGCGATACAATGATTGATCACTGCATCAGAGCAGCCATTTTCTTTAAGTAGCTCTATACACCGTTTAGGCTCTGGGATCTCTGACATGTATTTTATTTCCTTAATCTAATTTTGAATTTACTCGTTTTCCTTTATCCGATGGAATAATTTCAATTTTTCCATTAAATTTCTTATTTAACCATTCTCCATTGGTAAATCTGTCTAAAAAAAGTGCCAAAGATGAAACCTCTGAATGAGGTTGGTTCCCAATTGATATGTTATAATCTGCAGAATCATAAAAAAAAGGTGGTACTTTTTGAGAACCAACAATAATGATTGTATCTTTGGTTTTATCAATTCTTGGAATAGATTTTTCCAATTCATCTCCATACATGGTTAAATGAACAATATTACCATTCCATTGTTTAATTATTTTTTTGGGTTCTATACCTGTTTCAATTCGAAAATCTCCTCCAAATTTTTTACATATTAATTTAATATTTTCCTTTATTTTCTCATCTTTAGTTGTTATAAATATTCCATCAGCTCCAAAAGCTCTTGCAACCAATGCAACATGAGTTGTAACCCTTTTATCTCTCCCCACCCTATGCCCAATTCTTAAAACATAAATCAATAAAAACTAACCTCCCAAATATAAACGAAATAATAATATGTTATTCATAGTTAAAACGGTTTTATTTTTTTTTCTTTGAAATCAACAAATCAACTTTTTTATTTATATCAGATGAATTATGTATTTTCCTTTCTTTTCCAATATCATCAATATTTTCTTCTATACTTGTAAAATCTTCTCTTCTTTTGAAAGAATAAGATTTTTCATGTTTTTGTAATGAATCGAGTTTTTTTTCTGGAGTATGACCTACTGAATATAAAGTCTCACGGTATTCTTTTACAGGTTGTTCTTCTGACTCTTCAATTATTTCCTCTTCAGTTTGTTGTGGAAGCTCTTGTGTTTTTTCTGTTTCTATTATTTCTTGCTTAACTTTTTGGTCTTTTTTTGATTTTAAGATTTTCAATTTTTTTATATTTTTTAATTCTAAACCCTTGAATTTGATTTTCATTAAATGGTTAACATACCAGTTATTGATAAATGTTTTTAGTATTTTATATGATAACAAGACTCACAAAATATTGAAAAATTTAACTCTTTTTTAAAAATGTATTAAATTAATGTAGAAAAAACATATAAGTATTATGTACTTATTATTTCCTTATGATTAATAATTATTGGGGGTAAAAATGAAATTTGAAGGCGTGGTCTCTATGGAAAAAACAAAATTTGAGGAAGCAATTGATATTGCAAAAAAAGGAACCCATTGTGGAATGTGTAGATTTGATTTTCTTGAAACGGGGTTATGTCCATCCGGTAAGAAATATGGATTTCTTGCATATTGGCCACAAGGTCGAATGCAGATATTTAAAAATTTAATGTCCGGAAAAGTCAGGCCCACTAAAAAGCTTATCGAAATTGCCAACTCGTGCAGTCTCTGCGGCATTTGTGACAAACAATGTAATTTTGCTACTCAATTACGGCCTGAAAAAGTAGCAAGAGCATTGAAGGAATATACTGACAATTTAGATGAAAATGAGTTTCAGAGTGCAACTGAAAATAATAATCTAAGAGAACTTAAAGCGATTGTAGGTGAAGAATGGGCTACAAATGATCCAATTATTATATCTTCTTATATTAGCTCAATTATATCTCCTGAGTCAGGTTTAGATTTCTACATAGTAATGCCAAAAAATGCAGAAGAGCTTTCAAAAGTCATTAAAAATGCAAATAAAAATAATCTTCCATTTTTACCTCGAAGTGGTGGTACTCTTTTATCTATGGCTGCCCCAACAGTTCTTTCTAAAGCCTTTGGTCTTGAAAAAGGAATAGTTATAGATCTATTGAGAATGAAAAAACTTGATATTCATCCTGAAAATTATACAGCTACAGTAGGTGCAGGAATAACATCATTTGATCTTCAAAAAGAAGCTCATAAACATAATTTAAGAGCAAATGTTGCAGAAGCAGGGGCACACATATGTTCAAATATTGCATCAACGGGTATACTGTCTACATGGGGCAACAAATATGGATGGTCTGCAGATAATTTTATTGATTTGGAAACCGTTGATGATGAAGGAAATATTAGTAAACACAGTGATTTAGAAATAAAAAATCCTTATACAACAGAGTACGGATTTACAAATATTTCGCTAACCCCCCCTTCAATTGTTACTCAGGCAACTGTAAGATTAAATCCAGTGTTTAAAGACGAAGATGTAGTGTTTGTACCTTTTAGTAATATAAAAGATGCCCTTGATTTGTCTTTCAAAATTGCAAAACGTGGAATAGGATTTTCTAATGTAATTCTCTCCCGCAAATATCTAGCAGAGTTCATCAGTCCGACTCCTAAGATTGCAGAAGACTTTGAGTATATTTTAAAAAATTATATGAAATTAAACTATGTCGTAGATATTATTTGCAATAAAGATGAGAAAAAAATAATTGAAAATATGGTGGATTACACAATTGAAAAACCATTACTTAAATCCTTAATTTTGGGTTGTCCCAAGCTTGCAACCTTAAAAGATAATGATTTTTTTAAAATACTTTCTGAAGAAGAAGATCCCCTAAAAGCTATCTTTGCAGGACCCATGAAAAAACATTTTGAGAACGCTTTAGAGGGAACACCTGAAAATATTTCAAAAATATACGATGAAGATTTACAGGAATTTTTTAAGGGAGCTTATTCCAAACCAGAGTTGACCGATGTTATTTGGCTTCATGAACATCGAATATTTCCGTCTAGACTCATGAGACAACGCATGTTCTTGCCAATGGGTGGTGTGATTTGGACAGCATACGAAAATAATTTATTAGAATGGATGAAGATGTTTGAAGAAATAGGTGAAAAGCACAAATTAATTCATGCACTTGGATTTATAAGTCCATTTGATCAAGGTAAATTTGCTGTCCTTGAATATGATTTCTATTATAATCATAACGATTTGGATGCAAAAAAACGTGTTGACAAAGCAATCATTGAATCACAAGAAAAATCATTAGAAATAGATGGTATTTTATCTGCTTTAAATTTTTACTTTAAAGGCCTCTATAGAAAAGAACACATTCTATTTCCTTTAGCTAAAGCAGTAACAAAAGAGGAACTGGAACTCTTTAGAGAATTACTTAATAATATTATTGGAGATGAATAATCATGGTTAAATTTCTTTCAGAAGAATGGATTGAACATACAAAGAACTATATGTACGAAAACCTAGACCCCGAAATAGATTTGAAAAATGTAACCACTTCTTTGCTTGCTATAATACAGCATGTTCCTCCAAAAGATACAACAATGAATTTCTATTTGAGTCTTGATAAAGGGAAACTAACAGACTTTGCTGTCAGCACAGGCGATTCTTACGAAAAAGAAGCAACGTTTGTTATAACTGGAAATTATGGGACTTTCAAAAGTGTTTTGCAAGGAGAAATGAATTTGACGATTGCTCTTTTAAAAAATAGAATCAAATTGAAAGGAAGTAAAATAAAAGCTCTTAAATTGATGAAACCTCTTGATGGAGTGATTGTGGCTTTAAGAGAAGTAACAGATGAATTTGATTAATGTCTCTTTGGAGGGATCTTATTTGGCACCGACATCAAAAGATATAAATGCCATATATTCAAAATTCATCCCCCCTAAAAAACAATGGACCCCAGTTGATACTTCCTTATATAAACCAAGTACTTTCTTTACAAATTACAAACAAGCGCAAGAATCACTTTTTCCAGCTATCAAATATAGTTTCACACATCATTTTAAAAATAATACATTGTATCACTCCCTATGTAAAGGCAATGATGTCACTCCAGAAAAAATCAAAAACCAAGAGGATATCTTAAAAATACCTTTACTACCTGACACCTTCTTTAAAGATTATCCTGATGATCAAAATTTTCTGAAATGGCTTAATACAATCTATACGGGGGAACTTCCAAAACCTTCACTTCAATCATCAAATCCTTCCCATGATGAAATCATTGAGGCCATGAACAAACTAAAAATCAATATAATGTTTACAAGTGGGACGAGTGGAAAATTTAGTTTTATTCCACGTGATGCAATCTCATGGAACCGACTTAATTATAATGCTATACATTCTGTTATAGAATTAATGAATTATGATTATAATGATACAGTATTGCTTTTAATTCCTGATCCAAGACAAACCAATTTAACTATAGCATGTTTGTTTGGCATTGCCTTTGAGTTGTATAATCCGAAAAATATAAATATAGCTCTAGAGAAAACCCAAATAACAACACAATTTCTCAGAATGCAACAGGCACAAGCCATTGGCATTAGAGAAAAAATTAAAGCAAAAGCACTGGCGCAATTTGGACCAATTGTACAAAAAAAATCAGATAAAAGGATGATTCAACTCATGCAACAAAAACAAAAAGAAGGAAAAAAACTCAATATTGCTGGACCTCCGTTCTGGCTCAACCGCATACTCGAGCGAATGGAAACCGAAGGAATTACTCTTACACTAGAGAATAGTCAGGTTCTTACTGGTGGTGGCTGGAAAGCAGAAGAAGATAAACGTTCACCTGAGGATGCATTTAGGGAAAAAGTCGAAAAGATACTGGGTATACCTCAACACCAATACCATGATGTCTACGCTATGTCAGAATGTAGTTCAGTTTTTCTTAGCTGCGAAGGCCATTATAAACACATACCGCCCGTTATATATCCAATGGTTCTTGATGATGAGCTCCAACCCCTTGGATATGAGGAAACTGGAAGATTTGCATTTATAGATCCTCTGCCCATAAGTTACCCGGGGTTTATTATAACAGGGGATCAAGTTAAAATTTACCAAGATTGTCCTGTTTGTGGACGTGAGGGACCTGTTCTTGATATAGAAGTTACGCGAATACCTGGAGTTGAAGGTCGTGGCTGTGCAGCAGTCATGGCTGATTTGATGAAACAGGAGGAATATAAGTAAATGACTCGCTTTCCCTCAGATGATTGGGTTAACCAATTCAAAGAAGCACTTAATAGTAACACTGTATATGCAGAGGTTGCAAAAGATTGGGAAGGAGATTTTTTATTTATTGTAACTCCCGATGAAGGATTAAAAGATGAAGTCATTTTGTATATTGACCTTTGGCATGGTAAATGCAGGAAGGCTTTTATTACAGATAGAAATCAACGTGCAGCATTTGTTTTCAAAGGACCATACTCAAATTGGAAAAAAGTCATTAAAAAAGAACTTGATCCAATTAGGGGTCTCATTAGAGGAATGTTCATTCTTGAAGGTGATTCTAAGATTATCTTAGATCAAACAAAGGCGGCTCAAGAGTTGGTAAACACAGCAAGTCAAATATCCACAGAGTTTGAGGTTTAATATTTATGGTGCAAATTATTGACACACATTTTTGGAATCCACATCTTAAAATAAAAAAGAAAATAGAATATAAATTTACGACTTTAGGAGAAGATTATAAATTTCGTACGCCTGTTCTGACCTCAGAAATTGTTAAGGAAATAATTATAGATTTGAAAAAACAACGCGAGCAATATCTTCATACTTCAGATATTCCAACTATTCTTGATACTATTGGAACGGTTACTAAACGATGGTTAGACCCAATGTATAACGGCCGACAACTTGCTCAAAAGGTACTTCCATTAATAACTGGTTTTTCGCCTGAAATGATTGAGACATGGGGATTTGGTAGGTTTCTTTCAATTCTTAAAAAAGAGAATTTCCCAATTTTTAATAAATTAAATCATGAAAATTTCCAGGATTTTTCAGCCCATGGTGATGGTTGGGTTAAAGCATATGGCAGTCATGAAATAACACATTCAAACCCCAATCCTACTCTAATTGGTCATATTTGTGCTGGCAATATCGTCGGTATAGGTGCAATTGAAATAATTATCGATAAATTAATCGATGCTGCAACGTGGGTAAAACCACCTTCTGAAGAACCAATATTTACTGCAATGTATGCAAAGTCAATCGAAGAAATAGATCCTCGTTTGGCATATACCATTGCAGTTCTACCCTATGAAAGTAAAAATACTGAATTGAACGAATTTTTATTTTCTCAATCAGATTTGATTAGAGCAACAGGTAGTGAACTTGCACGGCAAAATTTAATGACATTGTCAAAAAAACATAATACACCTGTAGCAGGACATTGGCATAAACTTAGCTTTATTACGATTGCTAGGGAATACCTAAATAAAAGAGTAAGAGAAATTGCTGAACTAGTGTCCCTAGATGTATCTGCTTGGGATCAGCAGGGATGTTTTTCCCCCCATGAAATTTTTATTGAAAAAGGTGGAGAAGTATCTCCTAAAGAATTTGCAAAAATTCTCGCAGAAGAAATGGCAGTTACTGCAAAAATATTGCCCAAAGGCACTAAATCCGGAAAAATGCAGGTTCTTAATGGATTTCATCAATATTTTAAGAGAAAACAGATGGGAGAACCCATTGAAATCTATCAGTCACCCCATAAAAATTGGTTGGTAATATTTGATGGTGTATCAAAGGATTTTGAACCCTCACCTTTATTTAGAGTGATTCGAGTAAGACCCGTTGAAGATATACTAGATGTTGTTGAAATTGTCAGACCTTTAGGTAAATTCTTACAAACAACAGGGGTTGCAATACCAAACAATCGTTTACTTTCTTTTGCAAATGAAATTGGGGAAGTTGGAGTAACAAATATAAGAGCAATTAGTAGCATGACACTTCAAAAAGCATGGGAACCATGGGATGGAAGATTTCCTTTACAGGAATTGTTTGAACATGATAATATTAGGTGGGTAAGTATTAACACAAGAAATATTGATGAGGAGATCAAACTCTTAATAGAACAAAAACGTATGTTGAATAACCAATAAAAAAATTGTCAATATACGATTTTTTTAACGAAAAGCATTTAATCAATCTTTATTCTTCAGGATTATATGTTTTTAAAAAAGATCAGGGGCTTATGGTCTAGTGGTTATGACGTCGCCTTCACACGGCGGAGGTCGCCGGTTCAAATCCGGCTAAGCCCATGATATACATTAACATATTTTTTTATATGCCTTTTTAACAATTGGTGCAAATTTTTTAAGATAATGTTTTTCAGAATAACTTCTTATCAATTCTATAATTTCATGACTATCATTGATTAATATTGGTTTTTTCCCCTCGACGATTTCTTATAGAAGCTTCCCTCATATAAAGTAATATTTGTTTTAATAATATCTAATCCAGTAATTTTTTTCACTGTTTTTAATTCATTATTTGTAAGCCCAGTTATTTTTGTAGTTAATTCTTTTTTATCATCAGACAGAAGATAAATAGTTGCATTGTGCGAGTCAAATAATTTTCCAGTTTCCCTACCGATAATTTTTATAACATCATTGAGATTTTTACCAAAAATAATCGCAGTATTTACCTTATTGATAATTCTTAATTCTTGATTTTTTGAAAGAATCTCTTTTTGTGCTTTTTTTCTTTTGCTTATATCTCTGAATACCACCATATCTACAGCTTTTCCCATACAGTTTATTCGTTCAGCATTTACTTCATAAGGCTTTTTTACCCCCAATTTAGTTACTGCTTCTACCTCATAAGGTTTAACTTCTTCTCCTCTCATCCTTTTCATTAAATTTTTTAAACATATAACCTTGCTTTTTGGAGTACAAAGTTTTGTCATCATGAAATTTTTTCCAAGAATCTCACTTTTTTCATACCCCCTGTAGTCCTTTATTCTATCGGTTAACTCCAAAATTTACCTTTTTTATCAAGTATCATCACTGGGTCAACCATTTGATTAAAAATGGTTTGAAAATTTTTCTCCTTTTCTTCCAATATAGATTTTGTGTCCTGTAATTCCTTTTTTAATGTGAGATATTCTATTATATTTGATTTTTCAAAATCAAAATTAATTTTAGGAATAATTAGCGCCAGTCCAATTAATATATTTCCAATAAAAAAACTGAGAATTGATGGCTCATAGTCGTATAGGGCTAAAGTATAACCACCAATAGAAATGCATATTAAAGACAGTAGAAAAATTAAATCTAAAGCTCCCTTATTTTTTAGTGTGTTGTATCCTGCAATTATCAATATCTCAACACTGCAAGCTAATGCAAAAAATCCAGCATAGTTTCTAGGGGGAGCAGTGTTTAAAAATATAACTATAAAACTAAGTAAAGTCAATCCAATAAAAAATTTAAAAATAAAATTAAAATCTTTTATTTTAAAGAAATTTTTGTAAATTGCAATTCCAATTGCAAAGACTAAGGGATAAAACGACCGGTATTGAAGTTATAACACTCCACTTGGTTCAGGGATAATAAATGGGGCAATAAAAGCTTCATGAAAATGAGAATATGAAATGATAAAAAATGCCAAACCAAACATTAGATGTCTTTTATCTTTATTTTTATGATAATTGTTAAGGGAATAAACAGCAATAAACAGTTGAAAGTCCCCTAGTGCAAACCATTCAATAATAGTTGAATTAATAACCATCCTGCTTTCCCAATTCGCCCCTGTAATGCAATACTATTTTAATTACTTTTTTTATAAAAAAATAAGTTTTTTAATACCGATGTTTCAATATGTATCAAGTGAAGAAATTGATAGATCAATATATATTGTTGATATATCTGAACAAGTTTACTTTATTTCAATTCAAGATACAATCGATTTTTCTAAAAATGATGTAGCAATATATGTAAAAAAGCAATCATTATGAAATTATTGTAATTGACAAATCAATAATATTAATGGGTGAAAATAATTTTTCTAACAACAGAGTTAATATCGATGAGAAATTTTTAACTTCAGAATTTGAGGTGATATTATTTATAATATCAGTTGCAATTTTTTTAATTTACTGGTTGCCAAAAAGAAAAATAAAGATTTAATACTGAATCAAAATAGGAGAATTGAGTAAGTTTTTTAAAATAAGAATTCATTGTATTTCACGCATTGGGGAAAAATATATGAAATGTAAAAAGTGTGGAAAAACAATAAATGAAGCAGTAAAACATAAAGACAAACATATATGCAAAGAATGTTATGAAGAAATTTTTAAAGATTTATAATATTTTTTCAAGATTCAAATCAATCATTTTATTTTACATGATAATTAAATTATAAAAATAAAACTTAAAAAAGTTGATTTTGTTTTTAGGGCATTATATATTAAATAATATGCTTTTTTGCTTTATTTATCTAGTCACCATCAGGTCTGAAAAACCAATCAAGACTAAGACGCCTTTTTTTTCTTTTTAATTCTTTTTCATCTTCATAAGCACTTTTCATTTCATCTTTCGTTTTGTATTCTTTAGTAGATCTTCTAGTTTTATTTTGCGCATCATGTATCTTGCCTTTTGCCTGTTTCCAGTTTCTATTAAACATTAAGTTAAAAAGAAATAGGAACTTAATCATTTAACTACTTTTTCTTAATCTTTTTTTAAAAGGAAAATTATTTTATAATTTCTAAATCTAAAATTATTTAAAATTAAGTGGTATTAACTTTTAAGAAATATACAATTTGTAATGTTTGATTTGAGTGGAGATAAATATTTATGAAATGTGATCTTTGTGGAGAAGAAGTTAAAGATAATGAAATAAAACATATTCATTTAAAAGGGAAAGTAAAAAATGTATGCAAGGGTTGTGTAACCTCTGTAAAAGGTTTAGCTTAATATCCGCATATTATTTGTATTTTATACCGGAAGTGATAATTTAACCAATAATTTTGAAGTAAAATACTTTAGAAAAAAAATTGATATTAACAATTATTCTTCTTTTGTACTAGGTATTGATATTGGAGGAACTAATACAAATCTTGGGATTGCTGGAATTAAAGATAATAAACCTATACTATTATACTCATTGAAATTCAACAGCAAAGAATTAAATTCTATTTCCTCGGCTATTCAACAGACTCTAAATTACTCTCAAAATAACTTAGACATTAGCATAAAAACAGCCTGTATTGGGGCAGCGGGAGCTGTTTCACAAGAAAAAAATTATGTAGAATTAACAAATGCCTCTTGGAATGTTTCAATAGACGAAATTATCAAAAAAACATCTTTAAAAAATGTATCAATTCTTAATGATTTTCAGTTAATCGGCTATGCTTTGAATATAATAAATGAAAGAGATGTTTTTACAATACGTTCAAACAATAATTATGAAAAAAAATTAACAAAAGCAGTAATTGGTGCAGGTACAGGACTTGGTAAAAGCACAGTAGTTTTTAATAAATATTTAAATGCATATGTTCCAATTCCCTCTGAGGGTGGTCATGCAGATTTACCGGTTCAAACTGAAGAAGATGTACAATTAATTAATTTCATTAAAAAAATAAGACAGATACATCAACCAATTACATATGAAGAGGTACTTTCTGGAAGGGGATTGGAAAATATTTATTTGTGTTTAAAAGAGAAAATTAATGATTCTCATGACAAATATTTAAGTGAAATTGATGAAAGTACTGAAAAAGCTGCATTGATATCAAAATACAGAAATGTTAACGAAACATGTAAAGAAACCTTCAAAATATTTACAAAATATTATGCTAGATGTGCTAAAAATTTTGTTTTAGATACGATGGCAACCGGTGGTTTATATATAGCTGGAGGGATAGCATCAAAAAATAAAGACGTATTTGCTTCAAGTAATTTTATCAAAGAATTTGAAAATGCATATCGACGTTCAGATATTCTCAAAAAAATACCAATTTATGTAATTATTAATTACGATATCAGCTTGCATGGAGCTTGTTTCGCAGCAATGCACCTCCTTCCACATAAAAAAGCTTGATTTTTTGTTTTTAATCTCAAGAAATTCATTTTATAAAATTAACCATTAAATAAGCGAATTATTATTTTGCCAATAAAAACAGCTATAAAGAATTCTGAGCACTGGTTATTTAAGTAAAAGTACATTACCTGTCATAAATTAAAAAAGGATAAATATGCCAAAGATCAGTCGGGAGCAAATCGAACTGGATGAAGAGAAAGTGCTAAGGGAATTAAAAAAAGATTCGAAACAAAGTATCGACGTTATTGGAAAAAAATGTGGTTTTTCAAGACAAAAGGTCTGGCGAATAATAAAAAAATTAGAGAATGATGAGACCATATGGGGATACGCAACTTTGACAAATGATGATAGGCGAGGTCTTAAACATTATACTGCACTTGTTAAAAGGAACTCAAAACCTTTTAGTAAAGAGATAGTCGACGATATAATGAAAGGTCACTTAGGAGATAGACTTCCCGAAGGAGATATTGAAATTGACGACGCATTATTCGTCCATGGTGAATTCGATTGGATAATATCTTTTACTGCTCCAGATGTAAAGATGATGAAAAAATTCTGTGATAAACTTATGTTTATATTTGGTGATTTTATTGAAAGTTATTCAGTCCTAGAGACAATTATATCTGTACGAAAAGAGGGAATAAAAAATCCTTCCGCTAAAAAATTAGCTGATTATTTTTGATGTTAAAAAACGATAGATAAAATCCATTCAAATCATTTTTCGTTCATAGCATTTGAAAGATATTTTCGTTTAATATTGTGGATATACCATTAACTTAACCTGTAGAGATTGTATTACATTGTTAAAAAAAAACAGGAGGAAAAAATTTTATTTCAGCGATGATGTCTTACCTTTGGCATGAACTTAAGGTTCTATTTGGAAGAAATACTATCATATATCCAAACATTAAAAACGATAATAAAAGAAATGGTTGGACTTTAAATCGGATTTATGATATCTAGGTTGGAAATAGGAGTAAATACAAGGATTTAATTGGAAAAATTTGGGAAATAATCAAGAACTTAAAAAATAAATTTAGTAATTAAATAATTTTTTATAAATATTAATTATAGATAGAAAGAAGGAATAAACTTACTTATAATAAGTGCCATAAGTCCTCTTAATCCCCTGCCTAAATTAATTTTTTGCCCTAAATAGGTCCCGACCAGGAGACTAATTCTTTTGACAATAAGCCTTTAGCCGATACTAAAGACCATTATATAGGGTTAATTCTAGCTAATTTTTTAAAAATAAAGCTTTTTATTCTCCTAAATATTACTACTAAACACCCCTAATAAATACTTGATTTTTTATGTGTATATTAATTTTAAATAATAATTAAGTATTACTATAATCGAATTAATTTAACAAGGTGGAGGCATAGAAAGTGAAAATATTTATTGATTCTGCTAGACTTGATGAGATTGAGCAAGCTTATAATTATGGTATAATTGATGGTGTTACAACCAATCCATCTTTAATAAAAAAAGCTGTAGAAAAATTACAAGAATCTGGTAAAAATATCACAATGCAAGAATATATAAAAAAAATTTTAATTACTGCAAAAGGTAACCCTGTAAGTCTGGAAGTTACGGAAACCTCATCTGATGGAATGATTCGCCAAGCTAAAAAGATATACAAAATGTTTAATTCCATTGCTAACAATGTGTGTATAAAAATACCTGTAAATCCTTCTTTTCAGGATGAAAAAGGCAAAGATTTTAACGGAATAAAAACAATAAAAATCTTATCAAATTTAAAAATTCCAATAAATTGCACTCTAATTTTTACACCAGAACAGGCTTTACTTGCTGCAAAGGCAGGTGCAAACTATGTAAGTCCATTTGCCGGAAGAATTGATGATTATTTACGTGATCAGAATGATATCTCATATAAAAAATCTGATTATTTTCCTGCCGAGGGTCTTGAAATAGATGATGAAATTATTAGTGACAATGGGATTAATTCCGGTATTGATTTAGTTGGACAGATAATTGAGGTTTTTACTAATTATGATATTAAATGTGAAGTACTTGCAGCTTCTATAAGAAATGTTAGACAAGCTAGAGAGGCTGCAATTATTGGAGCAGATATTGCCACATTACCTTTTTCAGTAATTAGAGAATTACTAATTCATTATAAAACTCAAGAAGGGATGAAGAAATTTACTGCTGATATTGTTAAAGAATATGCCGATTTAATAAAGTAATAGCAAAAAATGATAATTTTGCTAAAAAATGGAGTAAAATGAATCAAATAAAATTTTATTACAAAGATTGTTTGATTTCAGAAGAAGATTTAATTAGTAATTTTTACTGTTTAAAGGAGGAAATAGACCATCTAAATAATTCATTATTTTTGAAATATGATGACGATCGGGCATCTATTAATTTACCAGATGATTTTGAGTCATTAAATAGAGTAAAGACATTAATTGAGGAAAAAAAGAAATTGTCCCCAAATTACTTGATTGTGGTAGGAATTGGCGGAAGCAACCTTGGAACCATTGCCATTCAAGAAGCAATTCTAGGAAAATTATACAATCAATTAAACCCTGAGATAAAAATTTTTTACGCAGATACTGTTGACTCTGATTCAATTAATGATATAATACAAATAATAGAGCCTGAATTAGGAAAAAATGCTAATGTAATTGTCAATGGAATTAGTAAATCAGGTGGAACAACTGAGACAATTGCGAATTTTCAGATACTGGTTGAATTAATTAAAAAATATAAAACAGATTATGAAAAATACATAATAGTAACTACTGACAAAAATTCAAAATTATGGAATCTAGCAATTAAAATTGGTTTTTCTGTTTTAGAAATTCCAAAAAAAGTTGGAGGACGTTTCTCAATATTTTCACCAGTAGGAATATTTCCTTTAGGTCTAATTGGAATCGATATTGATGATTTACAAAAAGGCGCAAAATTTATGCGTGATTGCTGTTTAAAATCCGAAATTAAAGAAAATCCTGCAGCACTAAGTGCATGTATAATCTACCAACATTGTAAAAATAAAAAAAATATACATGATACTTTTATTTTCAGTCCAGATTTAGAATCAATGGGAAAATGGTACAGACAGTTGATGAGTGAAAGCATTGGTAAGGAGTATGATAAACAACATAATCAAATCTTTAACGGTATAACGCCAACTGTTTCAATTGGTTCTACTGACTTACATTCAATGGCTCAATTGTATCTAGGGGGGCCTTTTGATAAATTTACTACTTTTATAAGAGTTGAAAATAACAAAAGAAGAATTAGAATACCCAATTTACTAGAGTTTTCCAATCTAGTTAATAACATTCAAGGCAAGACTTTAGATGAAATTATGAATGCTATATTAAATGGTGTGCAAAATGCCTTTAAAAATAAAAACAGACCTTTTATTGAAATAGTACTTCCAGATAAATCTGAAGAGTCAATAAGCCAGATTCTTCAAATGAAAATTATTGAAATTATATACCTAGGTCATTTGATGAATGTAAATCCTTTTAATCAACCCAACGTAGAGGATTACAAAAAAGAAACTAAAAAATTTTTAACAACATAAAATATTGATTAAATGAAAAAATTAATTTTTGCCCACAATGAAATCTTTAAAAAAGCTTCAGTATCAATTTCATGCTCGATAGATAAGATATTGGGAAAAAAAGAAAGAGCAATAATTGGAATTGCTGGTGGAGATAGCATATCAAAGACCTTAGATGAAATGATTAAAATGCCGGTTTCTTGGGAGAATGTTCATGTTTTTATGTTTGATGAACGATTGGTACCACTTGAACATAAAAAAAGTAATTTTAGAATTATAAAGGAGAAATTTTCAGATATCATCCTTCAAGAAAATTTACATCCATTTATTTTTAATAAAAACAAAAATCAATATGGATTAAATGAATATAATGTTGATATGAAAGATTATGGGGGAGAATGTGATATAATAATTGTTAGTTCTGGTGAAGATGGACACATAGGTTCCTTATTTCCAAATCATCCATCGGTTTTTAACAATTCTGGTTGTTTTATCAATGTAAAAAATTCTCCAAAACCTCCTCCTAATCGAATCACCATGTCAAAAAATATGATTCTCAGAACCAAAATTGGTTATCTTTTTATTATAGGGGACAATAAAAAAGAAGCTTATAAGAAATTTTTAGATGATTCAGTTGATTATACACACTGTCCATCAAAATTAATTTTACATCTACCTGAATCTTATGTAATAACCGATATTGAAAAAATAGGAGATGAATAATGAATAAAAAAAAGACTATAGTTCCTGCAATAATTGCAAAGTCACAAGATGAATTGATTAAAAAAATTGATTTAGTAAAAAATTTTGTAAGTCGCATTCAACTGGATGTGATGGATGGGAAATTCGTTCCAAATAATTCTTTGGATTTTGATTTTAAATTACCAAAAATAGAATGTCATTTTGAAGCTCATCTAATGATTAATAATCCAAAGAAATGGATTGAAAAAAATTATATTAAAATTGATACAATTCTTGTACATATAGAGTCATGTGAGAATCCAAAAAAATTAATAGAATTTGCAAAAAGAAAAAAAAAATTAATTGGTTTTGTATTAAATCCTAAGACACCTTTAACCAAGATAGGCGATTTTCTTAATGATATTGATCAGGTGTTGATTATGACCGTAAATCCTGGCTTTTATGGAAGCCCATTTCTTGAAGATATGGTTGAGAAAATATCAGAAATAAAGAAGATGGCTCCTAATCTAGATGTTGAAGTTGATGGTGGCATTACCTCAAAAACCATTGGATTAGTTGATAAAGCCGGTGCAAATCTATTTGTTTCTGGATCTTATATTATCAAAGCAGATAATGTCAAAGAGGCAATTGATAATCTAAAAAATATAATTGACAATTAGATTGATACTCATTGAATTAAACAAAGATTTTGATTGAGTTGAAAAAATGAGAAAATATGATGTAATTGTAATTGGAAGTGGTTCAGGAGGAGAGATTGTTGAATTTGCACTAAACAATAGTTTTTCTGTTGCATGGATTGATAAAGGACCACTTGGTGGAACATGTCTTAATGTTGGATGTATTCCTTCTAAAATGCTAATTTATCCAGCAGATAGAGTAGTTGAAATCCAGGAATCTCAGAAACTAGGAATTAAAGCTGAGATAATAGATGTCGATTTTAAAACAATTATGGAACATATGAAGGAACCTATTGTTGAAAGTCACAAACATATGAAAAGAGGTTTACACAATACAGAAAATTTTACCTACTATAAAGGTGTAGGACATTTTACAGATGACTATACTCTTTACATTAATAATGAGGATATTAAAGGAGAAAAAATATTCATTGGTTCAGGTGCGAGACCCTTAATACCAAATATAATAGGTCTTGATAAAGTTAAATATTTAACAAATGATAATGTTTTTGAATTGAAGGAAAAACCAGATAGCCTGATTATTATTGGTGGCGGATATATTGCTGTTGAATTCGCTCATTTTTTTGCAGCAATGGGGACACAAGTTACTATGTTACAAAGAGGAAACCGACTTATTAAAAATTCAGAACCTGAAATATCCAAACTACTTGAGCAATTGATGAAAAAAAGGATGAAAATCCAAACTAACATTGATGTTTTGGAAGTAAGAAAAACTAGTGATAAAAACACTGTAATTTGCAGGGACAAAATAAGCGGAAAGGAAATTCAGTATAGTGGAGAAAAAATATTGGTTGCTGCAGGAAGAAAATCTAATGCTGATTTGTTAAATGTAGAAAAAACAGGAGTAAAAACCAATGAAAGAGGATACATCAAAGTAAATGAATATCTTGAAACATCCAAAAAAAATATTTGGGCTTTTGGAGATTCAACAGGAAAATACATGTTTAAGCATGTTGCAAATGAAGAAGCGTTAATTGCTTGGCAAAATGCAATTCATGATCATAAAGTCCAAATGGACTATTCTGCGGTACCATATGCAATATTTACTTACCCACAAATTGCCGCTGTGGGTCTTACTGAGGAAGAAGCAAAAAAGAATCATAAAATACTGGTGGGAAAAGCGAAATATTCTGATGTAGTCAAAGGTGAGGCAATGGTTGAATTAGAGGGATTTGCAAAAGCAATCTTTGATAAAGAATCAGAAAGGATACTAGGATTTCACATAATTGGGCCATATGCATCGATTCTCATACAAGAAGTAGTAAATGCCATGGCCTTAGGTGGAAAGATTGGCTTTATTGGCCAAGGTATGCATATTCATCCTGCTTTACCGGAGTTAATTTTAAGAACATTTACCAACCTTTCAGAACCTTAATATAAAGAGCAATGCAATCTAATTAAGACTCCTTTTTTTAGATACTATTTTTGTTAAAAATAAAATTAAATGAACAATTGCTAGACAAAATACTGCAATCCCTGACCAATCATGAATAGAAGATATTTCGTTTAAAGGGATACTAATAAGCTCTATATTAAAATAGTTAATTAAACCTGGAAATTTTATAATTCCAGTGATAATCAACACTAAAGACACAATCAACAATACAATATTTGTTACATAATTTGCCAATTGTTTTATAGATTTTGAATTCCTTTTAATTGATTTTTTATAAAATTTTTTTGTAAACTTTACCATCCAATTCCAATGTAAAACTATATGTATTGATAATGTAAGAATTAAAATAACTCCAACCAAATGGTGAATTTTATACATCTGTGTCTTTGGAAGTGAATTAAGATTTATGCCAAAAATTCTTAAAAATCCTGGAAAAATCAGCACTCCCAATATTCCAACAAAAAGAAAAATAATTGTAAAAACTAAACTTGTTGAATAGTTAATTATTTTTCTCTTCATTTTCTCCTACCCTTTATTGCTAATTAATGTAATATATGATATTAGGATTAATAATTAATCAAAAAAACTCTCGTTTAAATTTCCACTATTTGAATATCCTCTAATTTCCCAATATCCTTTATAATCCGTATCATTTGATAGTTCAATATTTGTTATCCATTTTATCCATTTGTACCCCCATTTACTCTCAGCAACCAGTTGAAATGGAAATCCCCTTTGTGGAGGTAATGTCACATTATTCATCTTACGAGCAATTAATATGTTATTATCAACAATATAATCAAGTGGTAATGAAGTAGTATATCCATCATATGCTTGAAAAATTACAATTTCTGCTTCTGGGGAGGGAGTAGATTCCTTAATAATATCACTGACTTTAATACCTTCCCAAAGAACTTTTGTATTCCAACCCTCAACACAATAAAGGGTTACAACTTTTTTATAAGAAGTAAAACTTTTTAACACCTCATCATACGAATATATTTTGGGATTTTCAACCAAACCTGTAACTTTTAGTGAATAATTTTTTTCATCGATGTATTGGGGGCCTTTAATAGAATTTTCTCTAAAATCATTGACTGATGATAACTTCTCTCCTTGATAGTCTCTGATTTCTATTCCATCTAGCTCTATATCGTTTTGAACACATCCACTGAAAAATATTAATGAAAAAATAAAGACTATTATTAATAAAACACTCAACTTTGTTTTAAATTGGTGTAATCTACTCTTCATTTTGACTTCCTCAATAATATTTATTAACAATTGTTAACTATAGTATATTATCCTACTTAATACTTTCGATTAAAACCATTATTTTCGGAAAAATAACAATGAAATTTAAATTAATTTGGTGTTTGAGATAATGTTATCTATAAGGATAATAATCGTTATTTATATCATTAACTTTAAAATAAAACTGGAGTTTATCGTTTTTAATTAAGGTGGATATATGAAGATAAAATCTATAATAATTATAGCAATTTTATGTGTAAGTGTTTCAACTTGTTCGGCACAAGTTTTAAATAATTCTGAAGAGAAAATTGAGGATTGGGCTGGTCACATAAGAATTGAGGGAAAATCAAATACAGTTTGGTCGGGTATTGTAACAGTTGGCGATTCAAATATTTCTGCAAAGAATGTAAATACTGGAGAGATGGAAGAATATTATATTTCTTATCCAAGTGTTTTGGGAGCATTTGATGAAGCATCTAAAATAGATGGTTTTTCCTACACTGTTGATTATTGGCCTGATTGGGATGCGTTTATAATCAAATCAGTAGAGAATGATTCAGAGTGGTGGCATTATTGGGTTGATTTTTCTCTTCCCATGGTTGATGTGGGAAAATTTGAACTTACAGATACTGATTCCGAAATAATAATAGGTTATCTTGAAGATTGGCAAGCTCATTTATTGAAAATTTATGTTGATAAATCTGAGGTAAAAAAAGGTGAAGAGATAACTGTTAGTGTAAGAAATGAAACAGATTTAGTAGTAGAAGATGCAACTGTATTTGTCGGCTCAAACTCTTATACAACAGATAGTAATGGTAATATAACCATAAAAATAACAAAAAAGGGAAATTTTGATATTTATTCGGAAAAAAATGGCTTTGTCAGATCTGAAAAGAAAAATATTCATGTAAATGCAAAAACAGCTCAAAAAAATAAAATTTCAACCCAAATTATGAATCTATTATACAAAGTCCAAAATCTTTATTTCCTGCTAATAAAGTTAATTAATATTTTTAAATAAAATAATTCTTTATTTTTTTATCTTCAAATCTATCTTTATTTTTTTCTTACTTACAGGTACTAATTTTTTAAGTTGAAGAGTTACGCTTTCTTTTGGTTTATATTTATCTATTGCCTTTTTGGGAATTGCTCCATTTACTTCATATATATAAAAACCCTTTTCTCCATTTATTGATGTTATAAATTGATTTTTTCCATCACTTTTAGTTTCAACACCTGGAAGTTGTCTTAAAGCATCAAAAATAGTAGTATTTTTTTCAATTTCTATTTTGGATTCTTTAACAAATGGATCAAAAGCTTTTTCTAGACATTCTAAATTAGCTGATAGTAAATGCACATTTCCAATTATTCTTCTTTTTATCAAACCTACTTCTTCTAGAATTTTTATATGTCGTGAAATAACTGGTTTTGATATGTTTAATTCTCTTGATAATTGGGAAAGATGTATTTCTTTATTTGCTAGTTGTTTAATAATCTTTACTCTCGTTTCACTACTAAGTGCATTGAACAAATTTTTGTTACTCATTACAATAACGTTCGTTATTATTTTTGTTATCTTTAATAATCTTTCTATTATATTCTTTTAAATGTAAAGAATGTTCAAAAAGCAAAAAAAATCAGAGATTATTTTAATCTTTCTTATTTTGATGATATTTCTGAATCTTACATCATCCAATTATATGATATCTGCAGAAACTGGTAACGATTTTCCTTTTCAGCCAAATGATACCGAGATTGTTAATGCTATTAATTTCTTGAAAAATCAACAATCTGAAGATGGTAGTATCGGTGGAATATCTGTTAGTGCCTGGGCGGCAATGGCAATTTCATCAGTAGAAGAAGATCCAAGGACTTGGAGGAATCTTGTTAACTATTTAAAGGAAAAAAGCACCTTACTCGATTCAGAAAAAGCAACTGATTGGGAGAGACAACTTCTAGCAATTGTTGCCAGCAATGAGAATCCTAGAAATTTTGCAGAAATAAATTTTATTGAAAAAATCAAAGATTTTTATGATGGAATTCAAATGGGAGATTCAGCTGATCTTTATGATGATTTTTTTGGGATTTTATCATTGGTTTCTGCAGGGGTGAAAAAAAATGATGCATTAATCCAAGAACTAAAATCATACATTATTAATAACCAAGATTTAAATGGTGGATGGGGGGATGCTGATTCAACTTCAGCTGCAATTATGGCGTTAATTATTGCAGGCCAAAAAAGCGATTCTAAAGTAATTAAAGATGCACTTACATTTTTAAAAACCCTTCAAACAAATGATGGAGGTTTTCACTCATGGGGAAAAACAAATCTTGCTTCAACCTCGTGGTCTATTATGGCGATAGTTGCTGTAGGAGAAAATCCTACTGGCAGTAATTGGCAAAAAAACGGTAAAAATCCAGTTGAGTATGTTTTAAGTTTGCAACAGAAGGATGGTGGTTTTAATTGGGCAGCAAATCAAAGCAGAAATCCCCAATGGATGACCTCTTATGCGATACCTGCTTTAGTTGGTGGTTATTATCCAGTTAAAATTAATGAATCTGGAATTGAGAATAACAATCCGCCAGATCCACCAAACAAACCTACAGGACCTAATATAGGACAAGTGGGAATGTCATATACATTTTCAACTAGTGGAATAGATTATGATGGCGATAGAATTCAATATCGATTCGATTGGGATTCAAGGGGAAACCATGATTATAGCAGTTGGACATCCTTAGATACCTCAGGTCATACTAACTCAATTAATCATTTATGGGATCAAATTGGAACTTACCTAATAGAGGCACAGACAAGAGATGAACATGGATTGAAAAGTAGTTGGTCTCATGGGTTGGAAATTACTATAAACGAAGATAAAAAAAATGAGTATAATGAAATTAAAAAAGATTTTAAAATAATTAAACCCGAAGATAAATCAATGTATTTTGCAAATATCAAAATTAAAAATACCTCGGGAAAAATTTTGGCAATTGGAGCTATTGATATAAAATTAAAAACAACCAATAATACAAAAAAAGTCGAATTTTATGTCAATGATGAACTTGAATATTCAGACAGAAACTTTCCATTTGAATATAAATTGAATAAAAGATCTTTTTTTATAAAAATAAATATTGTCGTTAAATCATTTATTTTAGGTAATATTAGCTCTGATATTTTATATATATATCAGAAAATCATGGAACTTCTAAATAAAAATGAATTCAGTTCAATTCAAGAAATTTTAACCAACTTTCTAAATAATTATAAAGCTCAGAATTTTATTCAAAAAGATATTGATAATGTAGAAATTATTGCCCTTAATCTCTTTCCAAATCTACATTTAAGATAATTTAATATCTTTTATATTTAATTTTAAATTGTATAGGCTTAGGAAATTATAAAATCAAATTATATTGTCTTACCCATATCATCGGTAGCCTCTTCCAATGTATCAAATTTTAACTCAACTGCTATTTGCATTGTCTCCGTTAATTCTCCTCTATATATTAACTCTTGATAAACATCTTTTAATTCAATTAAATTAATTTTTAAATCATGTGATGCATCAATTACACCATTGATATCTCCAGATTCATATTTTGTTTTAGCAAGTGTTAGATTATTTTGAGTATAGGAATGAACTTCTTTTAATTGATTTGCTTTAATACCAATCATTCTTTTATCTACCTAATCTATCAAAAAGAATCGGGTTCTATTCTATTTATAGGCAAGTTAGAAAATCCAAAATAATATAATTTATAAAAAATTATAATAATATAAATGTTATATATTAAGATATGGGGATTTATAAAAATTCCAGTAATACAGAAAATAATTGTAAGATATTTCCTCAAGTACATTTTATACTTAAGAATTTAATTTTTTCAATTTTGATAATTGGTATCTTATTTTCAGCAACTGCATTAAAACCTAATAATATGTCTGAAGACGCATTTGATATTTTTCTAAATTGTAATGAAACTGACGGATATATTTGCCCATATTCTGAAATAAATTGTGGTCCTTTGCTAAATCATGATGTTCAACATGCTTTAGATTTAACAAAACAATACAACGAAATAGGAATTAAATTAATTCGTACTCACGATTTTTCTGGACCAACTGATATTACTACAATTTTTCCTGACTGGGATGCTGATTCTAATCTAGAATCTAGTTATGACTTTATGAGTAGTGACAAGTATATTTCAAGCATTATCAATTCAAACTGTCAAGTTTTTTATCGACTTGGGGAAAGTGCAAGTTCGAATAATAAATTAAGAATTCCCCCATCAAATGTGAGTAAATGGGCGAATATATGCAAACACATTGTAATGCATTATAATGATGGGTGGAATAATGGATTTTTTTACAACATTATTTATTGGGAAATCTGGAATGAACCCGATTTATTAGGATTTTGGAATGGTTCAGCTCAAGAATATTGTACTCTCTTTGAAACAACATTAAAAACTCTTAAATCCTACAATGAATCTTTAAAAATAGGTGGACCTTGTACATCATCTTTGACTAATGATGAATATACAACAAATTTCTTAGGTTATCTTATGGACAACAATATCTATCTTGATTTTTTCTCATGGCATCATTATTCAGATAATCCTAATGAATTGTACGAATCATCAAAGTACATTCGTAATTTGCTTGATTCCTATGGATTTACATATACTGAAAATATCAATACAGAATGGAATATCAATATTTTAACACCTCAGCGGGAAAAAGACAATGCAAAAAACGGTGCTTTTACTGCATGCAGTCTTATAGCTTTTAACAATTCGGAACTAGATCATGCATTTAGATATAGAGGGACACAAGACCCAAATTGGTTGATGAGAATTTTAGGTTTGGATCTAAGTTTATTTACACATGATGGTATTTATAAAAAACCTGCTTTGAGCTATTTAGTAATGAATTATATCTCTAATGAAACTCCCATACGCTTAAAGACTCCAGAAATAAATACTTCTAATGGAATCACATACATAGCTGGAATAAGTGAAGATAAAACAAACATATCAGTTCTTATAAGTAATTTTAATTTAAAAGCAACTCTTTATAATCTTGAATTTATAAATCTTCCCTGGAATGACACATATATTGTAGCTCATTATCAAATTGACTCTGATTACGATTTTGAAATTTTGGAAAAAAGTACTGAAAATTCTTCAATTTAATAGTACTTTTTTTTAAATTATTTTAGAATATATTTTAAGTTCATTTTTATTCATACAATTTGATTTAGTATGGATTTTAAAGAAATTAAATACACTGGCTCAAGAAATCCTGCCTATGATTATTTCCAAACCAAAGGCAAGGCAAAAACAATTTTTAATGGATTTATTTGTCACATTTGTCGATTAGTTCCTTCGATGCGTATAAAAAACGCACTTTACAGAATGATCGGAGCAAAAATTGGAAAAAATGTAGTAATTGCTGCATATGTTCAACTTGATCCATATTTTCCCGAATTGATTACAATTGAAGATAATGTAATAATAGGTGTTGGTGCAATCATTCTTGCCCATGAATATTCACAAGATAAAGTTAGAATTGGACAAGTTCATATCAAAAAGAGAGCTTTAATTGGGGCCGGGAGTCTGATTCGTTCAGGTGTTACAGTGGGTGAACATGCCGTAGTTGCAGCAAAGAGTCTTGTAAATAAAGATGTTAAAAATCGCAGCATGGTTGGAGGAGTTCCAGTAAAGATTATTAATAAATAAAATTAATTTTGTAATAAAATAAACGTTTTATTATTACTTAATAACCACCAATTTTTAGACTTGGATCTCCAATTAACAACCATTCTTCAACATTTTTTACAATAAGCGCGTCACCGGTAGGACTTGCATCTTTCCAATTTATTGAAAATTCATTTAAAAATGAGGTGATTGTATTACTCCAAGTTTCGCCCAGTATTTCCGTATTATTTAATCCATACTCACCAAAGAAGTGCATGTCTAACCATTCGATTCCACCTCTAAATGAATCAATATCAGGTTTTTCATAACTAAAAGCAGTTGATGCAATTGTTGCAATCGAACCTCCATTTGCCTTGTTAACCAAAGCCCAGGCCCAACATTTAGTAATTGGAAGACCGTAAACCCAGGGAGAATTTAATAAACTAACATTAAACATGCTATTAAAACATCCGCTTCCAGAAATACAAACTGGTAATTTTTTTCCATTAATAAGAAAACGCATGTGACGAAGTGATAAACCTGTCACCCAGTGTTCATTGTCATAAGGCGGATGGGTGGACCAAGTAGAAGGATTTCCATGTCCAGAAAACCAAATGAATCCACAACCTTTGTTAATTGCTTTTACAACATCTTGCCAATTTTTGAAACTTCCATCGGACAACCAGAGTTTAATAGGATTAAAGTCAGGCATCATATCCAGTCCCATCTGCGTGTACACTTCACCATCAATATAATCAGTTTTCTCAGGGTATGTGTCTCCTGCAACAACTACCATATTTTTAAACCAACTATCATCAATTGGTTTTGATTCATAGTTAATAATTTTTTTTACTACCCTTCTAACATCAAATATATTTCTGCAAGGAAGTCTCCCTACTGGGATATCTGGAAATAAATCAGGTATATCTTCAGCGCTTTTATTTTCCGGCCATTCTCCAAAAATCCCGTCATTATCACTGTCCCAACTGCTAAAATTTCCATAAGAATCGTAAATATCTGCAAAATACAAGTCTGTTAGAAACTTTCTTTCTAAAAGATAATCATATTTTCTATCAAGATTACTGTATCTGACAGGTATCCACCAAGTCTCATGGGCAAGTTGATTCTTCCTTCCTCCAAATAATAAAACGTATTTTATTCCCCATTCCTCAATTGCTTTTTTAATAAAATATTTTACCTTTTCCGCATCATCTCTGCCCTTCCAAAACATTTCAAAATATACGTCTTCAATATCAACAATTTTAGTTTTTAAACCATATTTTTCTTTGTGTATTGCCAGAGGCTGGATGTATTTAATAAATTGTTTTGGCGCAATAATCAATAAATCAAAATTTGAAAATGATTTATTTTCAATATTTTTGGAACTACTAATTAAAAAAATATTTGGAAATAGCAATATAGTAACAAATATTGCGATGATAACAATATGTTTCTTCATTCTTAATGTCCCTATTTATTTAATTATTAGCTATCTTATATAAATTTCTATATTTAATTTGTTTGTTAATAGGTCATCTTAAACTGTCTATTGCTATTAATTTTACAAAATGTGTGTTTTGTTTTTATTTTAATGATTTCTTTAGATGATTTATTCGATTTCTAATAATTATTGCTTTTTCAAAATCAAGTTCATCTGCTGCTTGTCTCATTTCTATATCTAAATCCACAATCATTTTTGGAATATCTTGTTTTGGAATATGTTTTATATCTTTTACTTCTGTAATTTTTTCTTTTATTGGTTTTACAATTGTTGATGGAGTTATTCCATGACGATTATTAAATTCAATTTGCATATTCCTTCTTCTATTTGTCTCTTGAATTGCTTTTTTCATAGATTCTGTTATATTGTCAGCATACAAAACCACCTTTGAATTGACATTTCTAGCAGCCCTCCCAATTATTTGGATCAAACTACGATGATCTCTTAAAAAACTTTCTTTATCTGCATCAAGAATCCCTATAAATCCAACCTCTGGAATATCCAATCCTTCACGAAGTAGATTTATACCAACCAATACATCAAAAACACCTAATCTTAGTTGTCGAATTATTTCGGATCTTTCCAATGTATCTATTTCTGCATGAAGATATCGAGTTTTAATCTCTTTTTCGGCAAGAAATTCTGACAACTCTTCAGCAAGTCTTTTTGTTAAAGTTGTCACTAAAACTCTATTTCCGCATTTAATTGTCGCTTTAATTTCCTTTATTAGATTGTACATCTGGCCATCTGTTTTTCTTATTTCTACAGTTGGATCAACAAGTCCTGTTGGTCTGATAATTTGTTCAACAATTTGATCAGAAATGCCAAGCTCGTAGTCCCCAGGTGTTGCTGAAACAAATATTACATTTTTCATATATTGCTGGAACTCTTTATAAGTCTGAGGACGATTTTCAAAAGCACTTGGTAAACGAAATCCATAATCTACAAGCATTTTTTTTCTGGAATAGTCACCATGATGCATTCCATGAATCTGTGGAATTGTTCTATGACTTTCATCAATAAACATCAAAAAATCCTTGGGGAAATAATCAAGAAAACAATATGGTTTCTCACCCGGTTTTCGACCATCAAAATGCATAGAATAATTTTCAATACCTTTACAAAAGCCCGTTTCTTCTATCATCTCAATGTCATAGAGAGTTCGTTGTTTTAACCTGTGAGCTTCCAATATATCTAACTGCTTGGTTCTTATTTCTAGTTCTTTCTTTATTGATTCAATTGCCCTTTTTCTCTTATCCTCACCAATTACAAAATGTTTTGCAGGATATACAAATATATAATCCAAATTATCTATTACTTCTCCTGTTATTTTATTTATTTCTACAATACGTTCAATTTCATTTCCAAATAATTCTATTCTTATCATGTTTGTATAATAGCCAGGAATTAGGTCAATAGTATCCCCTTTCACTCGGAATCGGCCTGATGTTAAATCTAAATCATTCCTCTCATATTGCATTTCAATTAGATGGATTAGAATCTCGTTTCTATCAACACAATTTCCCTTTCTTATTTCATAACCAAGTCCCACATAGTCACTTGGGTCTCCAGCAGTATAAATAACCGACACCGAACCAACAACTATTACATCCTTTCTTGACAAAATTGAAGCAGTTGCTGATAAGCGCATTTGTTCAATTTTTGGATTTACATCCGCATCTTTTTCAATGTACTGATCCTTTGATGGAATGTAAGATTCTGGTTGATAATAATCATAATAAGATACAAAATACTCTACCCTGTTTTCTGGAAAGAATTCCTTAAATTCACTAAATAACTGTGCAGCAAGTGTTTTATTATGTGCAAGAACTAAAGTAGGTTTTTGTATGTTTTCAATGACTTTTGCCATTGTAAATGTTTTTCCACTGCCGGTTGTCCCCAATAATGTTTGATATCTTTTTTTTTGCTTAAGTCCTTCTACAATTTTTTTTATAGCTAGTGGTTGGGAACCTTTTGGTCTAAGATCTGTTACTAGTTTAAACTCGTTCATTCTAACAACTTTTTAGTTCTAAGTTGGATATTATATTTTAATGCAAAACGATGGGCTTCATCTCTAATTTCCTGAATGAAATTTAGTGCCTCATCACCTTTTGATAATCTTAAAGGCTGTAAAACACCAGGCATATATATTTCTTCAAAATGCTTAGCAATTGAAATAATTGGAATTTTTAAATTTAATTTTTTTAATTCATTTAATGCAGCATTTAATTGACCAATACCTCCATCAATGATAATGAGATCAGGAAAGTCTACATACTCATTTTTAAGTCGCAAATATCTTCTACGAACCACCTCTGAAATTGCAGCTACATCGTTTATTCCCTCTATTGTTCTAATCTTAAAACGTCTGTAATTATTTTTATCGGGTCTTCCATGCCTAAATTGTACCATCGAGCCTACTGTTGAAGAACCAGATAAATGTGATATATCAAAACACTCAATTACGAATGGTTCATCTTGAAGATTCAACCTCTTTTTTAATGCGGTAATTTTTTTAACATCTGCAAAAAATGTGTTTTCTATATTTTTTAAAACAAGCTTTAATAGCTGGAGTTTTTCTCCCTTCTGGGGTTTAGTAATTTTTAACTTTCTTTGTTTTTTTCGCTCAAGAAACTGATGAATTACAGGTTCAACTTTCTCAGGAATTATTATCTCTTTAGGTATTGGATTTTCATTGTAGTATTGAATTAAAAATTCTTCAAAAAAACCATCATGTAAGTTAAATACAAATTCATTTTTATTTGAAAGTGTTCCTTTATAAATATTAAACAAAATAAGATAAACTTTATCGTTTTTTATTACGTAATTAATAATATCTTCATTGAATTTTTTCTTCCGTTGCATTTTTTGCTTTTCATTTAAATGTTCAATTGCATTTATTTGGTTTCGAGATTGAAGGGCACGTTCAAAATCTTGCTTGTCTGAAAGATTCTTCATTTCTTTTTGTAATTTTCTTATTAAAAATGTTGACTTACCTGAAAGTACCATTTTTACCTTTTTTATTTTTTCGTTATAATCTGTTTTGCTGATGTATCCTGAACATGGAGCGTCACAAAGGTTAATATGATATCTTAGACAGGGTTTTTTTGGAAATTTTTTGCATGTTCTTAACATGAATATTTTTCTTAAAAATTGAAGGACACAATCTCTTTCATGGGCTGAAATAAAAGGACCATAAAATCTTCCATTTCCAACTTTTCTGCGTGCAATTAAAACTCGTGGATAATCTTCATTTGTAAGCAGTATATATGAATGACTTTTTGCATCCTTTAATCTAATATTGTATTTTGGTTGGTGTTTTCTAATCAAAGTATTTTCTAAAATAATTGCTTCAACTTCATTGTCTGTTATTACAAAATCTATGCCTTTTGCATGTCCAATCATGCTTTGTTTTTTTATATCTAAATCATTTTTTTGATAGTACGATTTTATTCTTTTTTTTAGGTTCTTTGCTTTCCCAATATAGATTACTTTGTCAAGTTTATCTTTGAATAAATAGCACCCAGGAGAACTGGGGATAGTTAAGTTTTCGATATGCATGTTTTTTTACCATTGAATATATTGTTTAAAATTTGACCAGTATAACTTGCTTTTTCTTGGGCAACCTGTTCGGGGGTTCCCTCTGCAACAATCCAACCCCCTTGATCTCCTCCTTCAGGTCCTAAATCAATTATATAATCAGATGATTTTATCATCTCAAGATTATGTTCAATAACTATCACCGTGTTTCCTTTGTCAACTAAACTGTTTAATACATCTATTAATTTTTTAACATCATGAAAGTGAAGGCCAGTTGTTGGTTCGTCCAGTAAATAAACAGTTTTACCTGTACTATTTTTACTTAGCTCTCTTGTTAATTTTATCCTTTGTGCTTCCCCTCCAGATAAAGTTGTCGAACTTTGCCCCAATTTTATATATTCAAGTCCAACCTTTGATAAAGTCTCAAGCTTGCGTCTGATTTTTGGGATTTTCTCAAATAATTCTAAAGCTTCCTCGACACTCATAACAAGAACATCTGAAATTGATTTTCCTTTATACGTTACTTCCAGGGTTTCTTTGTTATATCTTTTACCTTTACATTCTTCGCATTCAATGTATATGTCTGGTAAAAAGTTCATTTCAATTTTTATTAGTCCATCTCCTTGACATGCCTCACATCTTCCCCCTTTTACATTAAAGCTAAAACGACCTGGTTTATACCCTCTTATTTTGGCTTCAGGAGTCATTGCGAAAATCTTTCTAATCTCATCAAAAACCTTGGTATAAGTTGCAGGATTACTTCTGGGAGTCTTACCTATGGGACTTTGATCAATTATTATTACTTTATCGATTTTTTCATCAAATTCAATATCATTATGAATTCCAGGATTCAGCCTTGAATCATGAATTTTTTTCATTAAACCTTTGTATAAAATATCATAAATCAAGGTAGATTTTCCACTACCACTCACTCCTGTTATATGGGTAAGTAATCCTATTGGTATCTTGACATTAATATTTTTTAAATTATGTTCACGACAACCATAGATGAAAATAAATTTATCAGAGATTCTTCTGGATTCCGGAGTTTTAATCTCGAGTTTTCCTGAAAGATAATTACCAGTTAAGGATTCAGGACTCTGCTCAATTTCTTTAGGTGTTCCTTGAGCAATGATTTCTCCACCATGCAAACCTGCACCTGGTCCTAAATCAACTACATAATCAGCATGTCGGATTGTTTCTTCATCATGTTCTACAACAATTAGTGTGTTACCAAGATCTCTTAATCTGTATAATGTGTCTATTAACTTTTTATTATCCCTTTGATGTAACCCGATTGAAGGTTCATCAAGAATGTACAATACCCCCATTAAATTAGAACCTATTTGAGTCGCAAGACGTATTCTTTGTGCTTCTCCGCCGGATAAGGTACCTGCATTTCTGGACAGTGTAAGATAATTTAATCCCACATTATCAAGAAAATCTAATCTTAATTTTATTTCCTTTATTATTTGATATGCTATTTTCTCTTGTTTGTTTGTAAGTTTTATATTTTGGAAAAAATCAATACTTTGTTTTATTGACATATCAGTAATGTCAATAATTGATTTATTGGAAATTTTTACGTTGAGAATCTTTGATTTCAAACGTTTACCTCTGCATGAAGGACAAGGAGTTTTTCTCATGAATTTTTCAAGTTCCCTTCTTCTATACTCTGACTCAGTTTGTTTAAACAACCTGTCGGATTGTGGAATCAATCCTTCCCAAGCTCCTCTTCCGGACCAATGTGCATCTCCATTTTTTGCAGTCATTCTAAATTGAATTTTTTCATGTGATCCATACATCAATACATTGTATTGTTCCTCAGTTAGATTTTTTATTGGAGTAAAAAGAGTGAAATCATAATGTTGGGCAACAGCACCTAAGAAATTTATCCTCCATCCATCGATTGCGTTTCTATATAGTTTTATTGCTCCATCAGCAATTGATAACTCCTTGTTTGGTATAACCAGATTTGGATCAAAATCCATCTGAATACCTAATCCATGGCATGTTGGGCATGCACCAAAAGGACTATTGAAAGAAAACATTCTTGGTTGTAGTTCTTCAAAAACAAGGCCACAGACTGGACAGGCCATTTTTGATGAATAAATTTTCTCATAATTTCTTTGATCAATAACAATTAATAACCCGTCAGATTTAGAGATTGCATTTTCACATGCTTCAGCAAGTCTAGAATCGTTATCTGTTAAAAGTCTGTCAATTACTATTTCAATATCATGTTTTTTATGTCTATCAAGTTGAATTTTTTCATCTGTACGATATATTAATTTATCAACGCGAACTCTTGTATAACCTTCTTTGTTTAAATCCTTAAACAATTGTTCATAAGTGCCTTTCTTATTTCTAATAATTGGTGAAAGAATTGTAATTAACCCCGAGAAATCTTCTTGAATTCTTTTTTTGATTTTTTGCGGAGATTGCGATTCAATCTTTGTCTTATGTTCAGGACAGTAAGGTGTACCAATTCTAGCAAAAAGTAATCTTAAATAGTCGTAAATTTCAGTAATAGTCCCTACGGTACTACGGGGGTTTTTACTTGTTGTTTTTTGTTCAATGGAAATTGCAGGTGAAAGACCTTCAATACTATCAACCTTAGGTTTGTGCATTAAACCTAAAAATTGACGAGCATATGCGGATAATGATTCAACATAACGTCTTTGTCCTTCTGCATAAATTGTATCAAATGCCAATGTTGATTTCCCTGATCCAGATAAACCCGTTATCACTATGAATTCATCACGAGGAAGTTCTATGTTAATATTTTTTAGATTGTGTTCCCTAGCGCCTTTAATAATAATATTTTTCAATTTACGCCCCCAAAAAGGTTAAATTTTTATTTAGATAATTCCCTAAGGTTCGCATCCACATGTTTTTTAGATATTCAAATCTTTTGCTTATATCATTTTGATATGACAGTTGAAAGTATTAAATCATATGATCTATAAAAATAATATTATGAATATTTATTCGCAAAACAAAGGGAGGTTGAGGGGCCTAACGTATAGGTGAGGAGGAAAGGAGGAGGAAAGAATGAAAAAGAAATATCCCTCATATTAGACCCCCATTAACAATTGTTAATTAAAGTATATATATTTTTCGTTAAAAATCAATATATTTCTAATCAAAATTGCTTTTTTACATAATTTTACTAATTTTTTATAAATTCAATACCATCTAGTTATAAGATAGTATTATCTTTATTAAAACTATATGTAAGGGACCTTGCTACTGGGGGGCTTTGACCGTTAAAAGGTAATCGTTCAATGTCAGATGATGGTCTAGATTGATTTTCATTATTAAACGATGGTCTTTCGCCATTATCATTAAAAGGAAATCTTCCATCTGGAAATTCACCATTAAATTGAAATGATAAGACTATTTGATTTCCTTCTATACTATATTTTTTGAATATTTTCTGACAATCATATAAAAATTGAATTTTATTTTTCATAGGCAAATTCTTTTAAAACAGTGTTTTTTAATTCAATTGCTAAGTTTATATGGTTCTTTTGAATATTTCGCCGTTCAAGTAACGCAAGTGCATATGCAATACGTAATATAGAATATTCCAAACCGCGATAAGAGACACCTTCTATATTTGTTTCTGTATTTAATATGAAATCTTTTATTGCATTTTTAATTGCAACTTCATCCCCGGGATCTATTAGAATTTTTGCCGTTCTTGCCCAGTTCAAATATGCTTTAACCACCTTAGAATAATCATTTGCATTTTTTCCCATGAAACTATCAATAATATTGGATACATATTCAGCACGTTGAATTCGTGAAATTTTTGCAACTTTAAATGGCAAATCAAATCGATCTAGTAATGGTTTTTGCAATTTTGCAATATTATTACATGATGCAATTACCCTTACTTCTGCCTTGAATTCTCTTCTATTTCTACCCTTAGTAATTATATATTCCCCTTTTTCCATAGCTTGTAAAAGCCCATTTTGATCTTCAATAGACATTTTATCTAATTCATCAACTAATAACACTGAACCGTTGCTTTTAGCAAGTATCCCCGGTTGGATAGTTTTACCCCTTGCATCTCCAACTAAACCTGTTTTTGATGTAAGTTCGGAATTAACAAGAATTCCATCCATCTTTCGTTGCCACCATCCAAGAAATTCTGATTTCCCAGATCCGGGACCACCGCACAATAATATATGCAATCTCATTCGAATATTTGCTCTATCGTTAGTTACACCCATTAAAAGTGAGCTTTTTCTAATTGTATCCCATTGTGAACCTACAAGATAAGGACAAATATGCTTAGAGAGAAACTCCAATGGATTTTCTTTAGAAACTATCTGAAAATATTCTTCGACAGTCATGACATTTCTTGTTTTATAAAACTAGTTTTAGTTTATTAATTTAAAGTCTATTCATTAAAATTAAATATTTCATTATAGTATTTTTTGATTTGTAATATTTAAGTATATACTTTATCTAATATATTCAGTTCAAGATATTCATTATTTGGTGATAAATTGGGAAAAATAATAAAAATGTTGGAATTATTATTTTATATAAAGAGAAAATATTATGAAAATTAAATCAAAACTTCTATTTTGTATTTTATGTACATCATTTTCAGTCATATCTAGTATCCTCTTAACTGGATGTATTTACAAAATTCCTGAAAATCCCAATACGTTTTTTCGAAAGTTAGTTTATGAAGGAATTGAAAGGTCATATTGGATTCATATTCCATCCAAATTACCTGAGAATTCATCTCCACCTCTTGTTTTTGTTATTCATGGTGGAGGGGGTACAGGTGAAAATATGGAAAGGTCACTGACACTTGGAGGATTTAGCGAACTTTCAGATGAATATAATTTTATTGTCGTTTATCCTGAAGGAATCGATCGTCATTGGAATGACGGTAGAAAAAATGTTAGTGATTTCGTTCATGAAAACGAAATTGATGATGTAGGATTTTTCAATTCCTTAATTGAGAATCTCACGTTGGAATATAACATTGATACAAGAAAAATTTTTTCAACTGGTATATCTAATGGAGCAATGATGTCTTACAAACTTGCATTTGATTTATCAGATAAAATAGCAGCTATTGCGCCTGTTGCAGGAGCAATACCTGTAGATATTATTCAAGAAAATTTATCAATTGAACCAGTTTCAATATGCGTTATTAGTGGAAACAAAGATCCACTTGTACCTTGGGATGGAGGAGAGGTAGGTTTTCCAAGAAATCCAAGAGGTATAGTTATTTCAGTACCAGATTCAGTTATGTACTGGGTAAATAACAATAATTGTAATATTTCACCTGAAAGTGAGTGGTTACCAGATATAGATCCTAGAGATGGAACAAAAGTTCGCATGGATGTTTACATAGATGGTGATAACCAAACTGAGGTAGTACTTTACAAAATCGATAACGGAGGTCATACTTGGCCTGATGGATATCAATATTTTCCAAAATTTCTAATTGGAAGAACCTCTCGCGACATTAATGCAAATGCAATAATATGGGAATTTTTTAACACTCATCCAAAATTGTAATTTTTTTTACATTTCAATTTATCATTTATGTATTAAATTTTTTATTTCATTGGTGAATCTATAGGTAAGGGCAAGGTCCATTCTGGACTGTATAAGATAAGATTTGGATCACCATATATGCAATGAACTGTTGTAATGCCTTCATCTCCATGTAATGAAGAAGGTCCATACATTGATGTTGGATCGCTAGTAGTATAATCCCTATAATGTAACCATATGTATTTTGAATAAGCTTGACCAATTGGTTTTCCTTTTATCATTGCGTCTACAAAGAACCATTCGTCAATAAGATCGGATTGAGGACACAAACCTGAACCTGCGTTCCCATACCATATAACCGCCCCATGATCTAAATAAACAAGAGGTCCCGTGTGTTGTCCGGTTGAACAAGATTGATAAAAAATTGCACTTGAATTTAAATCACCAAACAATTTATCCATCCATTTATTGTGTATTATATCATAAAGATTTGAAGAAATGGGGAGAGGTTCAGGATTGTACCATCTTCTACCATTGTCTCTAGCTGTCTTCCAATTATCATACATGTATCCTCTCCAGGCATCAGGCCAAATCTGATCAGGATAATTACTATAATCTGTTTGATAGTATTGTGCAGAAATGCCACTTCCGCCTGTTCCATGTCCTGAATAATACATAATGCTAGTTCCATCATTCATTCTTTTTAAATGCGCATCCCATAAACAATGGCCTTCATAGATCCTATTATGAGACATAAAAGTATTTTTAATAGCTCTAGTTGTATAAGTGGGAAAAGAAGATCCATTATTGGCCTTCCAAGATCCATCGTCAGGAAAATTCATTAATTGAGTTGTTGTGACATCTTTGTTGGGATTTGCATAAATTAATGCAGGATATAAAATATTTCTAACAACTATGTTTGAAATATATGAAGCAGTTTCTCCAGGGATATGACCTGCGCATGAATTGTTACCCATCATAACCGAGTGTAGTTCTAATCGAATATCTTCCCTTGGCGCAACAAAAACGTATGATTCTTTTCCATTAGTATCAAGGCCATACACATCTATCCAATCATGAAAAGTTAGATACATTTCTTCATTCCAATATCTTTTAGCATCCATACCTAGTGGAGGTAAATCTTCAGATGGAATTATTGAAAAGAAATATCTTATTAATTTCAATAGTAGATTTAAATCACCAATATCTTCAACAGGTTCATCGAAAATTGGTAAATGACCGGGGGCACGATTACCATGATAATAATCTCCTTTCCATAATCTCCATGTATCAATTTTATTTGCCATTCCAGCGGGGTTGCCTGGTGCATCACCAATTCGTAATACTGGAGAACCATGATATGCTGCAAGCATAGCTGCAGGTGCAAAGTATCCATCCCCAGATTTAATCGAAGTAATTGTGATATAATTTTCAGATGCTTTATAGTCTTTGATGTAATCAACTATTGATTGCATATCGGTTAAATCTGCTTCTTTGGTAGGTAGACTACCAACTACATCTTGGCCGATGTTATTTCGTTCAACAAAGATTACTTTATTAACACCAAGTGAAGAAAATGCATTTGTTGTCTCAATAGGAATACTGTCTTTGTTTACAAATAACAATGGAGCATGTTCTAATGAGGCAATAACCGCTGCATTTGCAGCAGATATTGCAGCATCTGCTCTATCTGGATTTATTATTTTTAATTTGCCTTGTATTGTATATTTTATTTCGTTTGCTCCTTCAGCATTTCTTGGTACCACAATTGCAGTCCATTTTCCTTTTTCAGGATGAAGAACTTCTGCAGAAAATTCAGTATGTGGACCTAAATTCCAACTTTTATATGGACTACATGATGTAGAATAATCACCATTATCTAAACCGTTCCATTGGTGAATTGGATTTATTAAACCTCCATTCCAATCAGGTAAATCCGGTGCTCTTATATGACCATTGGGGTCAATAAGAAATAGAATAAGATCGGAAGGTTCTTCTGTTTTAATAGTAACGTTTAAAACAGAATCAGCTTCGTCAATCTGAAGTCGATGTCTATTGCAGTTGTACTTTGTTATTCTAAATTGCCAGTCCCCTAATGGGGCAAATGAACCAACTGACCATAAACCTTTGGAGGTTAGGGGATAATACATATCGTTTCTGGGTTCATCTGGATAAGCAGGCCACCAATCACTTGTAAGACTCATATATTTTGGACAAAGTTGATTTAATATCGGATAAATTTGAAATATTCCCCCAGGTATATCATCACCATAAATGGATATATTAATCGCACCCCATTTTGGTCTTATTAACATGGGAAATATATAATAATCTCTAAATTCTATTATTTTATTACTATCATTAGGTATTGTGCTTATTTTACAGTTACGTTTGAAGACAATTGTTTTATTAATGATTTCTTTATTTTTATCCTTAAAATTGCTACCATCAATAGCCACGACTGCAATATCTGAGCTAACCCAATAGCTATTTGCAATATCTGCTGCTGCATCAATTGGATTAGATGGTACATCGTATTCAAATACAGTTTTATTATTATGTTTTAAAAAAGTATTCCAACTATCAAGCAAATAATTAGTAGAATCGTCTACATTGCCATACCAATTTGTTGGGGTTTTATCTCCAATGTATACTATAGGAGCCAAATATTTTTTTTGATTTTCGATAAAATTACATGCAGGAATTGAAGACAGATAGCAGTATTCATCTTCATTACTTGAAGGGTCATTAAAAATTTTAAATGTATGTGCTATTGGAATAATTTCGGGTTGGGGAATTGAATCTAATGGTTCTTCAGCATCAGATATTAGTTCAAAATATAATCTGTAAGCCCCTGAACCATAAGTAAAATATTCCCAATCAATTGGATTAGGTATGTCGCTATATCCTGGAAAAATTTTAATCTTTACTCGCCATTGACCAGAAACATCAGCAGGATAACTAAGTTTATCATCATAATAATATGTGTTATAATGTACGAGAGAACCGGTAGGATTATATAAATAAATGTCAAAATCTGAAAACGCAGCGTACTTTTCCATTTTCAATCTGAAAAAAATATTGTCTCCCTGATTAATATTGAATTTATACCAATCCTCTTCATCGTTCATATCTAAATATCCATGATATATTCCAGTATTTTTTATTAGCGTAGCATTGATAAAAGAATTACCAGCATCATTGTAAGTGTTAGCATCATTTTGGCCATTTAATTTTATATCAAATGAATATTCTCCTTCATTTGAACCATCAACAAAATAGATTCTAATGTACCAATAACCTGTTTTATCAGCATTAAATATTATTGATTCTTCTAAATTACCACTATTTGTTGAAGACATTCTTTCAATTTCACTATCCCATAAACTAAGATCAAAATCGTAACCAATAAAAGGCTTCATGGACAGATTAATCAATTGACCTTCACACACTGAAAAATAATACCAATCCTCAGTATCAGTTAGACTTAATAAACCCGTCCTACCTCTTCCCGGCCAATTATCGATGATTTCACCAGGATATATTGCATCACTTTCACTTAAAATATCTCCTGCATCTCTTTTGTATCCCGCATCTTTGTTTTCATCATCAAAATTAGGGGCCATTAAAGGCTCTAAAATATAATTTCTGTCCATTTTGAATGAACCATAATCTTGATAGGAATTTTTTTGAACTTTTCTATTAAATATTTTTTCTAACTGAAAATAATCAAGTTTATTAGATGAATTTTCCTTACTTACGCCAATTGATGTTAAAAAAAATCCTACAATAAAAATTAGGAAAATGAAAAATGCTTCTAACTTAATCTTCTTGTTTTTAAAAGATTTCTTTATCATTTTACAAAATAATAGAATCTTCTACTATTTTAAATCTTCTCATAATATAAATGTTACCAAAAATAATTAATAAATGATATAATTTAAATTTTTTTATAGCAAATAGTGTAAATAAGTAATAATTTACAATCATAAGCTTTAAATAATAAATGAAAATATAATTTTATATGAAGGGGGAGAAATATGAAAAAAGCAGTACATATAATAATTATTGGAATATTGGTCCTTAGTGGACTTCAAGCTAGTGCAATATCTCTAAATGAAAGGAGTGTTTCTTATGAAATATCAAAAACTTTTATTTTGTCAGCACCTATTATTGAAGATTCAGGTGAATATATTAAATTATCATTGCCAGAAACTACCAATTCACTAACAATTTCTGGTAAACCAGAATTACCGATGTTCACATATTTAATAGATATTCCTTTTGGAGCAAAAAATATTAAAATAAAATTCACACCCGGTGAAGAATCGAAAATTGATTTAGATAAAAAAATTCAACCTTCACCACAAATTGTTATTAATAATTTTGAGAAAATTTGTGAGAGTATGCCTCTAACTGAAGATACAGATATTTATTTGAGCAATCAAAGATACCCAGCTAATTGGTACGATTCAAAAGTTACTTGTGGGATTAAATCAAATAAAAATAGAGTCACATATATATCTATTTATATATATCCAATACAGTATTCTCCTCAGCAAGATAAAATATATTGTTTGAACAAGGCAACAGTAGATATAAATTATGATATCACAATTAAAAAGCAATCTTATGATGAAGAATATGATTTGTTGATTATTGCCCCTTCAAAATTTTCTAGTTGTGTTAATAAGTTAGTAAAACATAAAAACAGTCAAAATATCAAAACTCTTTTTAAAACAACAGAATCAATATATGATAACTATTCGGGCTTTGATAAACCAGAACAAATCAAATATTGTATTAAAGATATGATAGAAACTCATAATATTGAATTTGTTCTTTTAGTTGGAGGACTTAAATCATATTTTTATGCAAAAGATAGAGATGATTGTAACCAAGGAAGTAATGCATGGTATGTGCCTGTAAGATACACCAACATAATAAAATCAGGTCTTCATGATGATGGGGCAATTAGTGATTTGTATTATTCTGATATTTATGAAGAAGGGGGTAATTTTTCAAGTTGGGATTCAAACGGTGATGGTGTCTATGCCAAGATTTCAAATTCACCCGGTAATGATGTAATTGATTTTTCACCTGATATTTATGTTGGAAGACTTCCATGTAGAAATAAATTAGAAGTAAAAATTACCTTAAGGAAAATTATACAATATGAAAGAATAACCCCATCTGATAATTCTTGGTTTAAGAGGATGGTTGGTATATCCGGCTTAAGTCATGGTTTTCAAGGGGATCAACCAGATGGAGAATATTTAACAGATCTTGCGTTTGGATACATGGGGGATATTATTGAGGAAGAAGTACGAATTTACTCATCAAATGAAGAAAGTGGTGAGTCTTTCCCTAATACAAATGAAATTGCTAAGGTATTCACCAATGGGGCAAGATATATATTTTTTTCAGGACACGGGCATCCTCTTAGGTGGACAACACACCCTGTTGATGATATAAATACATGGTTAGAGGGTATTCATGTTAGGAAAATGTGGAAATTTTTTAACCTTAAAAAGTTGCCAATTGTTGTAGTAGGTGGATGTCATAATGCTCAGTTTAATATTAGTTTTTTAAATACCTACCGTGCAAAGGATGAAAAATACGATCAATGGTATTGGACCCATGGGGATGTTGGAACTCATTGTTTTTGCTGGAGAATGTTAACAATCCCGTGGGGTGGAGCAATAGTTGCAATTGGGGGTACAGGTCTAACTACATCTTTAAGTAACAACCCAAACACTGGTAATTCAAAACTTGCTACTGATTTCTTCCGTTATATTGGAGAAGAAAATGCATCAACAGTTGGTGAGGCTTTTTCCAAAGCAATTGGAGATTTTATCAACATGAATCCTATTGGCCTGTGGGAATCTCATGTAATTACTATTTGGAATATGCTAGGTGATCCCTCATTAAAAACCTAATTATTAATCTAGAGCAATTAATTATGGGGATAATTATGAAAAGAATATTTTCCATTTTTATTATTGCAATAATTCTATCAAGTGGACTTATATCTTTTGCAGCATCTGAAAATAATGAAAAATTGTTTTCCCAATCATCAAATTACGATGAATATGATATGGTAATTATTGCGCCAAATACTTACTCATCATATCTTCAATCATTGATTGATCATAAAAATGAAAGAGGGGTAAAAACATCTCTTAAAACACTAGAAGAAATCTATGATGAGTTTACTGGTAGAGACAAACCTGAACAAATAAAATATTTTATCAAAGATGCCAAAGAAAATTGGAATATAACCTATGTCCTTTTGATTGGGGGAGAAGCGCAGTTACCAAGTCGATACACTCACCTCTATTATGAATATGATTATCAAAATGAATGGATTTTTTTATCTGATTTGTATTATGCTGATATTTATGATTCACATGGAAATTTTTCTAGTTGGGATTCAAATAAAAACGATGTTTTTGCAGAATATAACTGGTATGGTAATACAGATGAAATAGACTTATTTCCTGATGTTTTTATTGGAAGACTTGCCTGCGTAAATGCAAATGAATTAGTTGATTGTATAAATAAGATAATTGAATATGAAGAAAATGAGGCATTCAAACAAGAATGGTTTACTAAATTAGTTGTTATTGGAGGTGACTCTTTACTAGGTGATGAGGAGCAGATAGATGAAGGAGAATATGTTAATCAAGCTGTGATTGACATTTTAGATGGATTTACCCCTAACAAAGTTTGGGCATCAAATGGTGACCTTTACCAAGCATCAAATATAAATGATGCAATAAATGAAGGTGCAGGTTTTATTTTTTTCAATGGGCATGGAAATCTAAATATGTGGGCAACTCATCCGCATGAGAGCAGCATATGGATACCTTATGGATATTACAAAAATTCACATGTTAATTCCTTAACCAATGGAAATAAATTACCAATAATAATTTCGGATGCTTGTTATCATTGTGCTTACAATACTGCAACTGATTGTTTTGGATGGAATTTCGTAAAAAACCCTGAAGGTGGATGTATTGCATTTCTGGGAGGAACGGATATAGACATATCCTATGGTGGTAAAGATATTGTTACAAAGGGTATTGAAAGACTATGTATAATTATTTCAAACAATTTTAAACAGGGTGATAATACGTTTGGTGAGTTATGGGGTAATGCAATTACTGGTTATATTTCGTCTGATATGGATGAAATCGACTACATCACTGTTGAAGAATTTCAACCGTTCGGAGATCCATCATTGCAAATTTCTTGTTACTCTCAACCTCCAGAAAAACCAACTAAACCTGATGGTCCTATTAATGGTAAGATAGGTGTTAAATACACCTATAACTCCTCTACAATAGATCCAGATGATGATAATATCTATTACATGTTTGACTGGGGAGATGGAACTTATTCCGAATGGATTGGACCAAAATCTTCAGGGGAAAATGTTTCAACAGCTTACAGTTGGGATAAAAAAGGAATTTACAATATAAGAATAATTGCTAAAGATGAAAATGGAGTGCTAAGTAATTGGTCAGATCCTTTAGTAATTTCAATGCCTAAAGGAAAATTATCTTTGAACATTTTCTTTTATCAACATTTATTTGAACGAATTAGCAAAATATCAGTAGTAATTAAAGCCTTCTTGATAAAGTTTATAGAAATTCTATCTTAATTTTTATACAAAATCATACTAGATAAAATATTTTAACAACTATTTCTATTTTTAATAAAATAAATATGAAATCATACGAAACTGCGATTATTGGTGCGGGAATTTCAGGATTGGCTTGTGCTAAGAAATTACAAGATAACAATAAAGATTTTATTGTAATCAGTGAAAATATTGGTGGCAGAATTCTTACCTCAAAAGATGGGAAAAATAACTATGGAGCTTTTTTTGTTTGTTCGGATTATCATAACATGTTAAAATATGTGACTGTTAAATCAAGAATAAAACTAAGTGACTTTTGTTTCCATGATAAAAAAATGAGCTATGTTCTTTATGAAATAAGTTTATTACCATATTTATCTCAATTTTTTAGGGTAAAAAATTATCTTTATAAATTTAGAAAATCATTGAGAAGATTAAGAGAAAGTGCCCAATATATATCACAAAAAAAGGCAATAGAAAACGATTCTTTTCTTTACAATTTATATATGCAGAATGCTTTAGATTTTGTAGAAAATAACAATTTAGAAAAAGGAACTAAAAAATATTTGTCTCAAGCCCTATACTCCACTACGTTTTCTAATATTAATCAAATGAATGCTTTTAGCTATCTTCAGTTTCTAATTCCATTGATTACACCAATTTATACATTTAAATTTGAGAGAGATAAAATGATTGATTCTTTTAAAGATAAAATAAAGATTGATACAGTAAAAAATCTTGAATTTAAGAATGGACTTTATAAAATATATATGGAGGAAAAGACAATAATTGCAAAAAAAGTTGTATTGGCAACACAAATAAATTGGTCAAAAAATTTTTGTGCAATAAGTAAAACTAATAAATCAATCAGTACAAATATGCTTCATGTAAAAGGCGATTTAATAATAAAGCACTCTCAAAAGCTCTATCATCTTTTTACCCCTCCAAGCAATACACAGGCTATTGCAAATCTAAAGGATGGCTCTTTTCTTTTTTATTTTAAGGAAAATCAGCCAAACTTAGATAATTATTCGTTAAACCCAAAAGTCCTGGCTCATCATTTTTGGAATCCTGCAGGAACAATTAATGGACATAATCTTATAGAATGTAAAAGAAGTGAAAATTTATATTTAATTGGTGATTATAATATTGCTGGTTTAGAAGAATCATATATAACAGGATTATATGCAGCTAATAATATTTTACAAATTTAGGAAATTAAGATTTTTACTTTTTATGTTATCTAAAATAATTGAAACAAAAAAATGGAGATTAAATATTTTTCAAATCATCTTCCATCATTTTATCCAGTTGTTTATCAACACCTTGTTCTCTTGCAATTTTTTGAATCTCAGATATTATTATTTCCCATAGAACTTGTTGGGACAGAGCATAATCCCATAATTCTAATCTTTTTGCCCCGTCTGCTTTTTTAAAATCATCAATCAGTTCCTTCCTATCTTCTTCATTCATCTGATAATCACCACTTATAGTATTTGTAAATCATATTATTCTTCATTCACGGTATTTTGTAAAGGTTTATTATTACTTGCCAATGCTGACATCTCTGTTATAATTTCCTCCCAAAATGCTTCTTGATCTATAGCATAATACCACATATCTAGCTTTTTGTTTACGTCTGCTTTTTTGAAATCCTCGAGAAATGCTTGTTTATCTTTTTCTTCCAAGATGCATCACTTCCACTTATACGAAATCATCGAATGGTTTATATTTTTATCTTTAAAGATGATTAATAAAACATGGTTATATTTTAGTTTCGTCGGTCATCATACCAACAGCAATTAAATATCCTTTTGCCCTTTCTACATAATTGAATTGATTAACTTTTTTCCAAAATTCCTTTGAATGGTTTGGATATAATAAATGTGCAAGTTCATGAATTATTACATAATCTTGTACCCATCTTGGCATCGTTGCTAGTTTATCAGATATTCGTATCATTTTTATTTTTGGAGTACAGCTTCCAAATTTTGTATTTTGATTTGTAACATACTTAATATTAAAATCTAATGATTTTTCAAAATATTTTTCATTCAATTTATCAGCTCGTTTTTTAAGTTCTGAAGTTGTATTTAATTTATTTCGAATTTTTTGCTTTTCGTTTTTATCAATCATAGCTCTAATCCATTTTTCTTCTTCATTTTTTGTTAAACCAGAAGGCAGATAAATCAGAAATTTCCCATCAGCAATTTTTGCTTGTATTGTTTTTTTCCTTTTAGAACTACGAATGACCTTTATATTATTGTTATTCATTTATTTAAAAGGTATCAATTACATAAATAAAATATTTATTAGAATATTAGATATATTTTCGATTAGAAAATCATTTTATGCTGTAATCAAATGCTAATATCAAATCATTATTTTTTTATATTTTTCTATAAATAGTGAAATATTTAAACCTATGTTGGGATTTTTTAATAATATAATGCTTTGATAGTTTAAATAGATATTTTAAATTAGTTATTTTTGTTATAATAAAAATAAACTACATAATATTTAAATAATAAAACAATGTTACTAAATATTGTACAAATAATTTGTGGGGAAAAAATTGAAGAAGAAGGCAATTAGTATAGTAGTATGTTTGCTAATAATATTAACAGTTCCTTTAGCCACAGGTATTCAGCAGAAATCAGAACCTGAAAGTGCTGATATTGGTCGAGTATGGCTTAGAGGGCTATGTTTTAACCTAGTTGATTTAGGTCATAAAAATTTTGGATGGGCAATAAGAGTACATTATATTGAATTCACTCCAACAGAGAGAACTACTGGTGTTCTTAGACTTAAAAGAATTGCATTTGGAGATTCAATACTAGCTGGTAGAATGTACGAACCTGGACCTATTGGATTTTTCACTTATGTTTTTGGGATTTTCCGGGGCGGAATCGAAATCCAATAAATTTATTATTTAGTAAACAAATATTATTGTTATTATAATTTATCCTGTGATTTGTTACATTTATATCTGATTTTTAAACATAAATAAATATAAGAAAAATTTTATATTTCTAATATTTTCCTATTATTGATCTTTTTATTAAAAAAACATTTATATCTAACCTCTTTATTATAATTAATAGGGATTGAAAAATATGAAGAAATTAATACCAATAGTAGTAATTGTAAGTTTAGTCCTATCAGGACTCGGAGCTGCTGCTTTTTCTAAAGATATTGCTGAAGAAAACCAAAACAAACAAATATCAACTCAAAAAGTCTCGATTCCCCCTCTTATTATGAAACTAAGTGATGGAAAATATTTAGATTTACAACTTGAAGATACATCAACTTTTCTAATGAGAGCAGGAAAACCTAAATTACCTATGGTATTAGAAACTATCGAATTACCCTTTGGTGCAACGAATATAAAAGTAGGTCTTTTACCTATAAAAGTTGAAGAGAGAGGGGTCAATCAAAAAATCCAATTGTCTCCCCCTATGATTCCATTAACTGATGAGGTAACCTCATTTACACTAAATAGTGAAAGTGCAACGGTATATCAAGATAATGAAATATATCCATCTAATTGGTATAATTGTAAAATAGGTTGTGGAATAAACTCTGAATTTGAACGAGTTACTTTTGCTTCTTTTCAAATTTACCCAGTAAGATACAATCCTTCAAATGATAAAATATTTATCGCTAAGAATTTTGAAGTGACAGTTAGTTATAAAGAACCTATTACAAATATTCTGCCATCAAGTAGCGATTACGATTTAGTGATTATAGCTCCTTCAAAATTCGAAACTACTCTTCAGGATCTGATTGTTCATAAGGAGTCTTTTGGAATTAGAACTTTTCTAAAAACAACTGAAGAAATTTATGATGAGTTTACTGGTAGAGACAAACCTGAACAAATAAAATATTTTATCAAAGATGCAATTGAAACTCATGGGATAAAATACGTGTTGTTGGTTGGAGGATTGAATTCCCTAATTTGGGCAAAACCTAGAGATGATTCGAATCAGGGAAGTAAAGATTGGAATGTTCCTGTAAGATATACAAATTTATATGATAATCCAAAATTTCCATTAAATTCGGAATCAGATCTTCATGATCCGGGGGTTCTAAGTGATTTATATTATGCAGATGTTTACAAAGAAGGCGGTATCTTCGAAGACTGGGACCCTAATGATGATGGAATCTTTGCGGCATGGGGTAAACCTGATGTAGAAAACGATACTGGGTTAGATTTGTATCCTGATGTATCTATTGGAAGATTAGCCTGTGTAAATAATAAAGAGGTAAAAACTGTGGTTAATAAAATTATTAATTATGAAAAAGAAGCTTGTGATCCATCTTGGTTTGAAAAAATGACCGTAATTTCTGGTGATGGATTTCTAGATCAGCAGGATTTAAATATCCTATGGGATACAAATGGATTACCTGATGGGGAATATACAATTTTTGCAGAAGGAAATAATGGTGCAAAATCTGGCTTAATTGATGTAATTAATGTAACAATAGATAAAACAGTTGAAACTTCAATTTCATTTAACCATGATGATAATCTTCGAATTTCAAGTTATCCAAATGATCCAATGGTTGAAATCGTGAGTATTTCTTGCGGAGATATACTTGGAAACACTGACTACAATTACACTCCTGATGAGGGAGAAGCTTACAATAATGATTTTAACCCTTGGGCAAATATAAGTTATATCGATGGAATCTTGCATATACGCGGAAAATCTTACGATCCAAAACCATATGGCAATGTGACGAATGTTCATGTCTGGGTTAAAAATAGTGCAGATGATGTTGTTTTTTCAGATTGGAGAAATAATACTGAAATGTATTATGAAGGTGAATGGACAACTGGGGAAGAAGCATTATACGGACGAGGAGGGGGCCTTTACTATATGCCAGAAACATATGAGAAAGAAATAGTCTGGACATCAAATGGAGAATTAACAGGTATATCTGATGTAATAAAAGCTTGGAATAAAGGAGCAGGTTTTGTTTTTATTTCAGGACATGGAAGTCCCAATGTATGGGCAGATCATTATCCTGGTGTTCCTGGTAATAGAGCTTATGGTAGTGTCACTGGTCTTGCTGTTACTCAAATTAAACTTTGGTATCCATTTATAAGCTTTCCATTATATCCGATGAATCGATTAAAGAACGAAGAAAAACTTCCAATAACTGTAATTGGTGGATGTCATAACAGTCAATTTAATGTTTCAATGATTCCTGCAATAATGGATGGATTACAATTTTTTATCAAAAATGCACCAAAACTATACATGTGGACATATGGTCAACCTGTTCCAGAGTGTTTTAGTTGGTATCTTATTAAACTGAAGAATGGAGGATCAATAGCAACGATGGGAAATACTGGGCTTGGATATGGAATGCCCGGAAAAGAGTGTACAACAGGTGGTGGTGATTCCTGGATAACCATTGAATTTTTCAAACAATATGGTTATGAGGGAAAAGACATTCTGGGAGAAGCTCATTCACAAGCCTTAACTACATATATTAACACTTTTGATATGACGGATCTTGAGGCAGGTCATACAAAAACAGTACAACAATGGGTGCTTCTGGGAGATCCTAGCCTACAAATTGGCGGATATTCCTAAATCCTATCTTTTTTTAATTTTTTAGATTTTTCTGCATTTAATGCACAATTTTTTATTGTGCTATAAGGCGTAACAGTAACATAGATACATGTGCTTCTTCCCACTTACAGTTGTAAATATAAAATATGATGATTTTGAAAAAATTTGAAAAGATAACAATGTGTTAAAAGAGTTAAGAAACAAGGATATATTGCAAGATAATTGTGGCACATGTGAATATAGATATTATTATGGGGGTTGCAGAGCACGAGCATATGGATATATAGAAAGATACCTAGGACCAGATCCAGGATGTATACGAAATAATATCCTTAAAAAATAATTTTATTTTAAATTATTTGAAGTCTACAAAAAATATATTGTTTTTGACATTTTTACACGACAGTTATTTATAATAAGAGCTAACAAAAATAATGATAGAAATAGTTTTGGGATGTAATGTTAGATGGCTAATGTAAGAAATGATAGACAAACATCATCTGCAAGAAAAACAATCGAAGAAAATTTTGATTTCTTACTATGGAAATCGGAATTAAACTCAGAATTATTATACTTTTGGAGAACGCTAACTGAAGAAGAATAATTAGGTAATTATAAATTCGGCTAAAATATATATAAACTTAATTTTGGTTATTTTGTTTCATATTTGACTTTTCTAAACGAATTTGAGCTCTAGAAAATGCAAATTGACTCCAATTTTTTCGATTTCTAATAAATATTTTTCACCCAATCTAGTTTTAAATTCCTCAATAAAGTTATATGTTTTTGCTCCAATACTATTATAGATAGTTTTTATTATTTCTCGTATTGCTTTTCCAATTTTAAAAGATTCGACAGAGTTGATTGTCGACTCGACAAAAAAAGCTTCAGAACCTTTATTGAAATTAGATTCATCAATTTTTATGTAATTTAATACATCATATTTTTCTTTTAAATTTTTGATTATACTGTTCAAGGTTATTACTGCAAATCCAACCGATGTTTCCCTACCAATCATGTCTATTAAAACATTTAATACTCTTTTAACCAAAATTTCATGCCCACACTTGAATAATCTATTTTGGATATGATTAAGATTTATTCCCATTTTTTTTATCTCAGAAAGATATTTTTCTCCCAATTCGCTTTTAAAAATCTCAATAAAAAATTCATCATTTTCACACTCTAGTATTATACCTATTTCCTCAATAAGTGTTTCAATTGCATTAGCTATAGTAATAAGGTCATAATCATTTATTATTGGTAATGCTTTAATTGTGTAATAACCTTTAGAATCACGAGTATCTGTTATTTCAATGTATTTAAATAAATCATATTTATCTTCAAGCTTTTTAACAGTGCTAACCATTGTTTTTATAGCCAAAGCCTCAGATAATTTTCGGTTACATATGATAGTTAATGTAGTAATTATATTCTCAATAACTTCTGAATTTTTTATTACTTCATGCTCATGTTTTCTATCGACTATGTATTGAAACTGCATTAAATTTAAATCAAGATTTAATTCATTCAAATCAAAATCTAATATATCAGAAAAAGCTTCTTGGAATTCTTTGATGAAAAAATAGTCAGCTTTTTTATTTAGCTGTCCAACAGTCATTTCTACTATATCTCTTACAGCTTTTTCAAATTCATTTGAATTAATTGTATCTATTTTATTATTAATATTTATGGCCTTAATTCCTTCAGAATAAGATGTGTCTTTAATTGTTATATATTTTAAAAAATTGTATTTTGAAATAAGATTTTTTAAAACCGTATCTAAGGTCACCACTGCAAAAGCTTCAGAGGTTCTTCTACCGATTTTTTTTATTAAAGTCTGCAGTACGGATTCTATTAATTTTGTATTTCTTAATTTAGGCATATTCAAAATCAATAAAGTTATTTAAGCTAAATATTCCAATTTTTTTAGCCATTATCTTTCCTCACGACCAATTAATTATAGATTGCAATTATCAATATAACTATCACGAATTTATGATATTTGTTTGTTACCTATACATAGATCCCAATCCAAGTTGATTTAATAAAAATAAATATTTTTTGAGTATTTAATCTCTGCGTAGAAGATTTTTCAATTGAATTAGTAGTTTTTTCTAATTTATTATTGAAAGATATAAAAAATTGTAAGAGTTACATATTTTTCTATTAGGATGAGAAAGAAGAATGATAATTAAAGATGTCATGATTCCAAAAGTTATAACAATAGATAGTAATGATACGGTTTTTAATGCATGTATTAAACTTTTGGAGGAAAGAATAGGATGCGTGGTGGTAATGGATAAAGGACTTTGCTCTGGGATTGTGACTGAACGTGATTTTATTGAAAGAACAATTTGCATGAATAGAGATGCTGGAAAAACAAAAGTAAGAGAAATCATGACTCCTGATATTATTACAATAAATCCATTAGACAGATTAGAGGATGCATTGGAAGTTATGAAAAAATATCGAATTAAAAAGCTACCTGTGGTTACTAATGGGCACCTCATTGGAATTGTGACTGTCAGTGATATTGCTCACGCAAGACCTGAACTTACTAAAAGATTTATTGAATCGTGGATAAAACCTAGATGGGATGAGTAATATTCCTGTCGTGTATTGATATTTAAAATTAAATCATTATAGGTATAAATAACAATTGAAAATTCTGCATTGGTTTTTTTAAAAATACATTACAAATTTTTCCGTTAATGTTTTATATTCACAAATATTTGCTTTAATGGATGCACTTGTGGATGGGTTTTGCATTGAAAGTTAGTAAAAATGATTTGATATTTTTCTATTTATTTAGAACTTTGCATTTTATTATTTGTAGGAGTTTTTAGTGATGGATAATGAACCAGATATTATAAGAGAGTTAAGAAAAGAAGAGTTACTTGGTCTTTTTGGAGGACAATTAGAAAGAGTTTTTGAAGAACAAGAAGGACTTGATGAATCAACAGAAGGAGAAAATAAAAACACATATTCAGATAGAACTAATGGAAAAATCAAGGACGCGAAATCAAAAAGAAATCTCAATAACATAAATGAAAAATACAAAACAATTTTTGATAATTATTCGGTTGCGATTACTCTGGTTGATAATGAAGAAAAAATAATATCTTGGAACAAATACGCTGAATTACTTTTAAATATGAATGAAAATGATTTATATTTAAAACCCGTGTCTGCTTTGTATCCTGATGAAGAATGGCAGAAAATCAGAAATGAAAATATTAGACAAAAGGGAATAAAATATCGAATGGAAACCAAGATGATTAAAAAAAATCACGGTTTGTTTGATGTTGAATTATCCTTGTGTATTTTAAATGGTGCAGAGGGAAAACCCGTAGGATCTGTTGGTATTATCAAAGACATTTCTAAGCTAAAGAAAATAGAGAGAAATTTAAGAGAATCTGAGGAAAAGTATAGAACAATATTTGAAAATTCTGCCGTTGGAATTACATTAACAGATGAAAATGAAAAAATTGTATCTTGGAATAAATTTGCAGAAAACCTTCTTGGAATGGACAAAGACGATTTGTACATGAAACCAGTCAAATCATTGTATCCCCCTGAAGAATGGAAAAGAATACGTTCGGAGAATATTAGGAAAAAAGGTATGCAACATAGTCTAGAAACTGTAATTCTTAGAAAAGATCATACCCCAATTTGCGTAAATATTTCTCTAAGCGTATTAAAGAATTGTGAAGGAAAAGTTATAGGTTCAATAGGTGTGATTCAAAATACAAATGAAAGAATAAAAATGGAAATATTTTTAAGAGAATCTGAAAAAAAATTTAAACAACTTTATGAGAGAGCCCCTATACCTTATCATACATTAACCTTAACAGGGAAAATAACAAATATTAATGAAAAATGGTGTCAGACTTTAGGTTATAAAAAAGATGAGATTGTTGGTAAGTCAATTTTTGATTTTATTGTTGCTGAAGAAAGAGAATCTGCGAAATCTTCATTTAAAAATAAAATTTTGACTAAGAAATCTTATACTGGGGGTCATGAAAGAAAATTTATTACTAAATATGGGGAAGAAAAAACGTTTGTGATACATGACTTTCTTTCGTTTGATGATAACAACAATGTTAATTTCATACAAACAACAATGGAAGATATTACCGAGAGAAAAAAAACTGAAAAGGAGTTACAAAAAGCTTACGAGAAGTTAAATAAATTCAACAAAACTCTCGAGGCTATGGTTAGTAAAAGGACTTCAGATGTTGAAAATCTTTTAAAACAAAAAGATGATTTTATCAATCAACTCAGTCATGATTTGAGATCTCCTTTAACCCCATTAACCACATTACTTCCAATAATAGAAGAAAAAGAAAAAGATCCAGAAATTAAAAAGCATCTTGGCGTGATTGTTAGAAATGTTACTTATTTAAACAACCTTGTTAAAAAGACAATTGAACTTGCTAGGCTAAATACAACAAAAACTCATTTTATAATTGAAGATATAAATTTGAAATTTGTAGTTGATGAAACAATTAAAACCTACCATCAAATAATTGCGGATAGAAAAATAAAAGTTAATAATAATGTAAAGGAAGAAATTTATCTTAAAGCTGACAAAATCAGATTGAATGAAATACTTAACAATTTAATTTCAAACTCTATTAAATATTCTAATAGTTCAGGTAAAATAATAATTGATGCCTTAGAAGATAATGATTTTGTAACCATTTCTATTAAAGATACCGGAATCGGTTTAGAAAAAGATGAATTTAAAAAGGTGTTTGAAGAATTTTATAAAAGTGATTGGTCCAGACATGATCATGAATCTAGCGGACTAGGTTTATCAATTTGTAAAAGAATTGTTGAAAAGCATGGTGGATATATCTGGGCTGAAAGTCCGGGACTGGGCAAGGGTAGTACCTTTAGCTTTACTATTCCTGTTGGTCTAAATCCAAATAAATAATTCAATTCAGAAAAAATTAAGAACATAGTAAATGATTTGGAATTGCCGAGTGAAAAAAATGTCTAAAAAGAAAATAATGGTAGTGGACGATAAACCAGATCAAATTTATACTATCAAACAATTTTTAGAATACGGAAATGAATACGAGGTAATAGGTGCAAATAGTGGAAAGGAATGTCTTGAACTTTTAGAAAAAAATCAGATTCCAGATCTTATATTGTTAGATGTGATGATGCCTAAAACCAGTGGATGGGATGTTTTTGCAAAATTAAAGGAAAAACCTGTTTGGAATGAAATTCCTGTTATTTTTCTAACTGCTCTTACTGATGATTATAGTAAAGGTTTTGGAAGCATTGCCGCTGACGATTTTATTGAAAAACCTTATGAACCCGATGAACTAAAACAAAGGATTGACAAAGCTTTAAAGAAAATTAGAAAATAATTTTCTTCTTTTTACTCTAAAAGAAATAATATTTGGAAGTTATAATTTTTGTTTAAAACGACAAAACCGATTATTTTATAAACATGAAAAACCATACTTTCTGTACTAAGTGGATGGGATGCAGGATAGAGATGAAACAGTTGCCTCTCTAGATATATTAAAACCTTTAGTGATTCGTTCTTTAAGGAGGAGCAACGTACGGAAAAAAATTGCAGAGTATCTTTTTGATATAAGTCCAAGTGGGAGTTATACTTCGGAAATTGCATATAATGTAAAAACAACTCCAACAAACGTCATTGGTGCTTTAAGAGGAATGAATTCAAGATATAGGGATGATGAGTCTCTTATTAATCTTAATATAGTAGAGCAAATCAACAGCGGAAAAAATAATGAAATAAAATTGTATAAAATTACAGAGTTAGGAAAAGAAGTTATAAGTTTATTAAAAGATAATAAAAGATATTTCTAAATTTACTATCTACAATTATTTTCTTAAAAGATAAAAACTAATAAAATATTCTTCTATTTTTTTCATACATTGTAGTAACTTGACTTTCCTCCACATTTTCAATATCTCCATTGTCATATTTTACGACTAACCACCTACTTGGATGAGGATATGTATTTACAACAATTGCTTTTCTTAAAGGCAAATCATGATTCACCTTACTATCAACAAAAACTTCAATTCCTTTTCTTATATTTCTATCTCTTAACATTTTACGATCCCATCCTGATAAAAAAATAATATCTGTTATGAATATAAATTTTTCCAGTAATTTTCTAAATCTATAAAATATAAATAAAAAAACAGATGAAATTAAATATAGAATTGTACATTTAGATACATAATGGGATTTCTATGAGGTTTTCAAATATCTTTGTATTACTAATAATAATTTCTTGCTTTTATTCTTTAGGCTTAATAAGTATATCCACAGGTCAGGATGAATATTATAGTCTTTCTATTACTGAAAAGGATTACGATTTTATAAAAAAAGAAGATATAAAAGGCCGTACTTTTGAATATTACAATATAAAAATTGTTATTACTAATTCTGAAAATTCTATCTCTGATGATATTACTGTTGAAATTGAAGGCGAAGATGGGCTTTCAGAGACTCTAAATTATACTATTCCAGCACAGGGTTCTAGAGAATTTCTATTTTCAAATTTTTTTATAGAAGGTGAAAAACAACATCAAATTAACATAAGCTATTATCCAACTAGTAAAAGTGTTCATGAAAGAAATGAAGATAATTCTGGTTTTTCTACCATCATAATTAAACTTTCAACTGGTTCCAATGAATCTACACCAGGCTTTGAACTAATACTTATGATTTTTTCAATTATTATTTATTTTATCTTTAGAAAAAATAAATTCTATTAATCTTATTCTTCAATTTTATAGTCAATTATTTTAAGGTTTACATATTCAAAATTTTCCACTCCAGAATCTGAAAAAGTTCTAGAGGGATTTAAACTATCTTCAGTATAATCCGCAGGAAAATAGGGATAATTATATGTATAATTATAAAGAACGTTGTCATTGCTATCTAAAAATGCAATATCCATTTTAATATTTTCAATACTTTTATCAAGAAGATTTTTAAATTTAAAAAAAACTTGAACTTGAGAAATTTCATCGTTATCATTTTTAGTAATCTCCACGCTGCTGTTCACAAGTTCTAAAATTTGCAGGTCTTTAGATATAAAATGCACATTAGTATCAATTTTGGAATTATTGTTATTACTATTTTCTTGGCAGCCACTTAATCCAATTAATAAGATTAATATTATTGTCAAACTTAATAATAATATAATTTTTTTCATACACTCTCCTCAGATTAAAATTATTTCCAAATGAAATTAACTCATAGTATTTGTTATCTTCTACATATTAATAACTTTTAACATTCTATAGCGATATTTTATTGATTAAATTTCATTAATATTTTAGTTTTGTTATTTTGAAAAACAATAAGAAGTTAATTTTTTTAAAAAAGGAAATTTTTATATAAGACTATAATTTTTTTATGTATATCAAATAATTTAAAATATTCCAAGGTGGTAAAATTTGTCAAAATCTGAGAATTCAGAAATTCTAAAATATATTTTAAAAAGATTAATTGACATATCCAGTAGAAAAACCTCATATGGTAATGCAGTAACCACGATGAATAACTCGGTTAATAATTTAAAAGAAAAATATGACTTTTTAAAACATGTTGAAATAAAAAATACACAATTTTCTGAAAGTGACAATTCAATCAATATAATGTCGGATATAAACAAAATAGAATCAAATGAGATGGGGAAAGCTCTTTATGCAATTATAAAAACTATGAACAAGTCTTTAGGGAAAAATGCCGGTCATTTTTTTATAAAAGAATTAAGAAGTGGCATGGACGAAGATTATCATACGATGATTAGTGATATGGGAATAGATCTAAGTCTTTTACAATTAGAATTTGAAGTAGAAGAACTTGAAAAAAAATTAAAAGATAATAAATAACAAGTTGGACTGAACCCCTGTTAGTTCACAAATAATCACACTAATTTATTAGTTTTTACCTCCATTTCAAATGCCTCGGGAGACTTATATCCAAGCGATGAATGCAATCGCTTTTTGTTATACACAATATCAATGAATTCACCGATATTGTCCATTGCATCCGCAAACGAGTTATACTCATTCAGGTAGACCTCTTCATATTTCAACGTCTTAATGAAACTTTCAACAAAGGCATTATCATACGGATTACCTTTCCGGCTCATACTAATCTGAATATCATGTCTTTTCAACTGATGCACATATTCAGTAGAAGCATACTGTACTCCTTGATCAGAATGATGAATCAAACCCTGTAACAAGGAGTTCCATCGTTGATAGATTGCTTGATTCAATGCATCAAGTGTCAGTTGCGTATCAAGATATTTACCCAGTTTCCAACCAATGCATTTCCGTGTGAACACATCCAGGATCACCGCTAGATACACAAAAGAGTCTGGAAGTTTAATGTAGGTGATATCACTTGCCCACCCTTGATCAGGACGCG
>Ga0272442_10000511_pt1 | contig 61798 bp, 50 predicted proteins | sample SSMForm2O_FD_200262 | JGI IMG/M metagenome (GOLD analysis project Ga0272442, IMG submission 200262) | Marine sediment archaeal communities from Little Sippewissett salt marsh, Falmouth, MA, United States - SSM-Form-2O | ecosystem: Environmental > Aquatic > Marine > Wetlands > Sediment ...
GGCCTCCTTTGCCGGGTGATGGGTTTTTACCAACTCTCATTCTACCCGACGGGACCCTTCATGTGGCGGTTATACTAACACAATACGGGTTTTTCTATCGTAAATCCTATGTTCATAAGGGTTTAGGTACTCCCCATTTTTTCGCTCTTTTCGAATATAGTTTTCTTCCTTTCTTTCTCGGCCTGCCGCCTTTGAAAATCGTATGACAATCCCAATCCGCATGAAGACCTCAAAACCTGTGATTGATAATATGATTATAACATATAAGTACCATGCAGGCAAGGCGGGGGTGTCGTAAGCCGCTATTCGAGTGCGCGACCGCGGTTGCTTATGAGGCTTGAGAGAACTTCCTTTTCCTCTTCCTCGAGAACGTCGATATATGCCTGCCAGTGCGAGATGTTGATACGGCCGCCGAGGCGTTTGCCGAGAGCGCGCGAGATTGCATAGCCGATGAGCGTGGCGTTTCTTTCGCTGGATGTGGAGCTTATAAGGAAATTGCCCGCCCGTCCCTTTGCAATGATGTGGAATTTGCGCGTGCCGCCGCCTTCCTTGCCCGCTTCGGGGCCGGTTACGCGGGTAAGACGCGCGGTCGAGTCCTCGATTACAATCTCGTTGACGTGGACGACCTGGAAGGTGAAGATTTCCTTCGTAAAAATAAGTCCTCTTCGCACTCCCGTCAGGAAGCGCCTCTTCGCATCCATGAGTATATACATACGCTGCCTGAGCGAGTCGAGAGTCATGATTCCCGCAATCGGGACGGGAATAAAGGCGATGGTCCCGTATACCTTGAAGAGTGCGAGACTCAGTCCGAGCGCGGCGCCGAAAAGAATGAACATCGTGATATTAATGGCCTGCTGCCTGTCGGTCTTATATCCGATGGCAATGGCCGGCTTGCCTTTCCACTCTACCTGCTTTACGTTCAATCGTTTCTCCGGCACGAGCTTGAATGCAATGACGCTTGAACCCGGTACAATACTAACGCGACAAGGCCCGGATGTCCAGATTTCTTGTCCATTTTATAGCCCGCGCTTCAGGATTTCAGCAATTCTTCCACCAGCCGGGCCGCCTTCCGGGCGTTTTCTGCGCGGGAATACGTCCAGAGCTTTTTCCCGCCCTTGCCTGCATCGAGGACGAGCGCGGTCTTAGTCTTGCCTGCGGAGCCGCCGGACCCTTCGTCCTTGTCATATACGATACTGGTTTCCGCGCTCACTCGTTTGATTTCTTTCACGCCCGTATTGATTTTTTCTCTCGAAAGGACGAGCCCCGACTTGACTACCACGAACTGCTTGTCTCTCGGGTCCACGTAAACGACGACCCGGGTCGAAGCGCGGCTCAGGAAAAAGAAGGCCAGCAGCAGGAAGGGAATCATGAGGATGTAAAAGATTGGCTGCCCTTCCGAGGCTTTTTCGTACATCCGGGGGAAGAGCCAGAGTATCACGATAAGAAAGAGCGCGAAAACGGCGAGGTTTTTCAATCTCCAGAGAGCGGGCACGACTTGCACCGCGTTGAAGCTTTTTCCCGCGAACCGCTTGCTTACGATATGCATTCTCTCAGTCCCCCCGCCTTTCGAGGGTGCGGATATGAGAGCTTTCCCGATTCGCCTGCCACCATTTCTGCCAGACGGCGCAGAGCGAGGCGGTATCGAGAGGCCTGCCGTCCGCGGCATTTTCGACTTGCGGGCCGCCGACGAAATTATGCAGCATGCGAAGGGCGCGCCCGCGCACGTAGTCGTCGCGCGAGTCGAGAAATTCTGAAAGCAGGTCGATGTCGCGAACCCTGCGCAGCCTCGCCGCGGTCCGTATCGCAGCTTCAAGCAGGAGTCGCTCGCCGTGCGGGTTTTTGGTAATCAAGGCTGAGGCTCTTTCGCTGCGTTCGAGGTTTTTTAACCATGACTTCCATTCGCCAAGCGAGTTTTTGAGCCTGTTTCGTGGCCAGAACGGGTCGTATGCAGGCGGTTGGGCGCCGCGATGGAAATAGTGGATGGCGGTACTTATCGAGTCGTACGCAAGCGCCCTGACGACCGGCTCGCCGTGGACGAGATAGGGTGCGAGACCGTCGAGGTTGCCGGACGACGAGTGCGCGAATACTATCTTCGCCTCGGAGCGGATGGAATCGAGCAGAGGCTCGAATGTCCGCGCTTCCGGGGCCGGTGGTGCCGAGGTGCAGGAAAACGCGCCCGCGAGCACCGGCAGAACGCACAAAACCAAAACAGCTCTTTTCGGCAGTTCCACTCTATTTCGCTTTTGCAATCTCTTCAATCGCGTCGACATTCTCCACCGAAGAGGTGTCTCCAAGCTCCATTCCGAGGTATTTCTTGCGAATCGTTCCGCGCACTATCTTGGCGGAACGGGTCTTGGGCAGAGCTTTCACGAAAAGGACCTTTTCGGGGCGAAGCGTTTTTCCGAGGTGCTTGACCACGAGGTCGCTCAGTTCTTTTCGCAGCTCTTCCGACTGCTCCGTATCCTGCGTGACAACGACGAACGTAACCACCGTCTCGCCCTTGATATCGTGAGGCACGCCTACCGCGGCAGCCTCGACGACTGAGGAATGCTCGATTAGCGCAGCCTCGATTTCGGACGGCCCGGTGCGTTTCCCGGCCACCTTGATTGTGTCGTCGGAGCGCCCGTGGAGGAACCAGTAACCTTCCTCGTCTACCGTCGCCCAGTCACCGTGATACCAGATTTCCGGCCAGCGCGAGAAATAGGTCTCGATATATCTTTCGGGGTCGCCGAGGAAGCCCTTCGTCATGCTCGGCGCAGGCTTCTTGCAGACGAGGTGGCCTACTTCCTGGCGGACGGGTTTTCCGTCCTCGTTGAATACGTCAATGTCCATGCCGAGGCCGGGGCCCTGGAGAGAGCAGGGCTTGAGCGGGTGAATCGGGAGCGGCGCGAGGAGGCAGCCGATGATTTCCGTGCCGCCGGAGATGTTGATGATTGGGCAGCGTCCCCCGCCGACGAGGTTGAAGAACCACATGTAGGATTCCGCGTCCCACGGCTCGCCCGTCGAGCCCAGGTACTTGAGCGAGGAAAGGTCGTGCTTCTTGACCCAGTCCTCGCCGTAGGTAATGAACATTCTTATCGCGGTGGGCGAGATTCCGAGCGAGTCGACCTTGTGTGTCTCGATAAGCTCCCAGAGCCTGTCGGGGTTCGGGTAGTTCGGGGCGCCGTCGAATAGGACGTATGTCCCGCCGTGGAACTGCACGCCAATCATCTCCCACGGGCCCATCATCCAGCCTATGTCCGTTACCCAGAAGAAGGTGCTTTCCGGCTTTACGTCGAAGTTGTAACCCAGCTCCTTCGCAACCTGCGCCAGCGCGCCGGCGTGAGTATGGACCGTGCCCTTGGGTTTGCCGGTTGTGCCGGATGTATAGATTATTATGGCTTCGTCCTCGGCGTCGAGGACCTCGGTCTCGCACTCCGGCGACTGCTCTCCTATGAAGTCGTGCCACCAGATATCCTTGTCATCGTTCCAGGGCACGTCGATGTCGGCGTGCTTCAGGACGATGGACTTCTGAATCGAGGGCGCGAGTTCGAGTGCCTTGTCGGCTTCGTTCTTGATTGCGACCTTCTTTCCGCGCCGCGCCGTGCCATCGGCGGTGAAGAGGACTTTCGCCTTCGCGTCTTCGAGTCTTGTCGCCAAGGCAGTAGGGCCAAATCCGGAGAAAACGGGTATGGTGATTGCGCCGATTTTGAGGCATGCGAAGAATGCGGCGACGATTTCCGGAGCCATCGGCATGTAGATTCCGACGTAGTCGCCCTTGCCGACGCCGAGCGCCTTGAGGCCGTTGGCGGCGCGGCAGACCATGTCGTTGAGCTCGGAATAGGTGACTTTTCGCGACTCGCCCACGTCTTTTTCCGCGATGATTACGGTCTTGTCGCCGTACTTTTCGAGGTGCCGGTCGATGCAGTTGTGGACGATGTTGATTTTCCCGCCGACGAACCACTTGGTCCAGGGGAAGCCCCCGGACTGGTCCTGCGTCTTCTCGTATTTCGTATACCACTCGACGCCGAGGTCTTCGAGCGCCGCGTCCCAGAACCACGTGGTGTCGCTTGTCGAGCGCTCGACAAGCTCTTCGTAGGTCTTAATCCCGTGCTTTTTCATGAACCGGGCGATGTTTGATTTTTCGAGATAGTCGCCGTAAGGCTCCCAGATAACCTTGCTCATAACCGTACCTCCACGGGTTGAAGTGATGCTTCTTTCCTTTTCTGCGGGAACCGACATCTTACCTTTACGAGCCGGCAAGTCAAGCTCTTTTGTAACCGACGACTTGTCAGCAAGTCGTCGGATGCCGGGGTTTCGAGCCGCGAAGCGGTCGAAACGAAAGGCAAATTATACCACTTCGCCAAATTGCCGCTAATTCGACGAAATGCCGGGGACGATTTCCTGAAATCGTCACATCCGTGAAGCTTGTTTTTCGCGGAGCGAAAACACGCGTCGGAGATGTAATCCCCATCCTTTTTGCTCTCATAACGAAAGGCTAAATTATACCCCTTCGTCGAATTATTGATAATTCGACGAGATGCCGTGGTGCGGACCGCTCCGGCGGTCGGCACGAAAGGCAGAAATTTCCAAAATATCCCAAATTGGCTTTCAACCCTCATCTGTAAAACTAAACCCTTGCCTCGTAAGGACTTACAACGTTTTTTTACAGATTTGTAAAGGTCTCCTGTCATATTTGCGCGGGTGTTTTTGGCGTAAAATTTAAATATTTCCGCAATGCCCCGTTTATTGCCCGCGATGGGGACATCGGGCTTTTTTGAATAAGCCGAAACGTGTGTATAGCGACTGTACATAAAACATCTCCTGTTGGATTTTTTCATAGTGAATTGCATGCGCTCAATGCGCCATCCCCGGCGTGAGAGCCGGGGCTTTGGAAGAGACAACTCCTCTATATATATAGACGCCGTTTTAGGGTGCATCCAAGCAGGAAAAATCAGAAAATTTCAAAAAAACTTGCCCTATTGTCGTAAATCTTTAGCTGGCAAGCAGTTACGACGAAAAATATTTCGGGTAAGAGCAGGATTTCTGTAAAAAGTAGAAACGACTTGTTGTTTAAGATGAGCAAGATGTTAGAGTGAATTTGGGAAGGCGGATTCCACTTGTGGAAATGCAACCGTTGTGATAATACAGACTTGGGAAGTTCTGCGATAGCTACAGGCAGGGCTTCCAAGGTGAATCCCGGCGGATTTAATGCGAGTACGAGCGTTTAATCTCCGATTTTTGAATGCGTGAAAAATACGAAGTTGCTGCACCTTGCTTCGGAGGAAAGGCTGTGAAAGTTCGCGAGTTTATGGTCTCGTTCGTGTTTATTCTTTCACTGATGCCGCTTTGCTCCTGCGGGCCAGTCGGCGTGGTACCGATGCTCGGCGCAGCTTTTATCGGTGGGGGCGGAGATGATGACGTTGCCCTCCTGCCGCCGCAGAAGCCCACAGGTCCCACGCCTGCAGATGGCGAGAATAACGTGATACTCCAACCGGGACTCGGGTGGACTGTCGGAGCAAATTCAGAGACTTTCGATGTCTATTTCGATACGGTAAATCCTCCCTTGACGTGTGTATCCACGGACCAGGCAGGTACGGTTTATTTCGCAAGCAATCTCTCCTACAAAACGACCTACTACTGGCAGGTTGTTGCGCACAACGAGTACGGTTCGACCGAAGGCGATGTGTGGACGTTCACGACGAAATTCAGCCCTTCGCTGACCGGAGCGTACGACACAACCAGCGATGCCATGGATGTCACCGTGAGCGGAAGTTATGCTTATGTTGCGGCTCAAGGCAGCGGTCTGCAGATAATAAGTATCTCGGACCCGGCAAGCCCCATTATCATGGGTATATGCGATACGCCGGGGAGCGCATGGGGAGTCATGGTGCGCGGAACATACGCCTACGTGGCAGATTATTTCAACGGCTTGCAGGTAATAGACATCTCCGACCCTGCAAGCCCGTCGATAATCGGGACCTGCGACACTCCGGATCCCGCGCACGGCGTCGCGGTCAGCGGTGACTACGCCTTTGTGGCAGACCACAGCAGCGGGCTGCAGATAATAAGCATCTCCGAACCCGCAACTCCCGTTCTCTCCGCTACATGCGACACAACAGGCGCCGCCTGGGGCGTCGCGGTGAGCGGCAATTACGCATATGTGGCGGATTGGGGAAGCGGCCTTCAAGTCATAGATATCTCCGACCCGTTAAATCCCTTTATCGCCGGCACGTGCATCACGCTGGATAATGCCAGCGGGGTTGCGGTGAGTGGAAATTACGCATATGTGGCGGACAGTGATGGGGGGCTTCTGGCGATAGATATTTCCGACCCGTCAAACCCGTTTATCGCGGGGAGTTGCGACACGCCTGATATGGCTCTCGGAGTTGAGCTGAAAGGCGAATTCGCCTATGTGGCTGATGAGTACAGCGGATTGCAGATTATAGACATTTCCGACTTGGCGAACCTTGTAATTGTCGGTAGCTACGATACGCCGGGTTCCGCCGAGGCAGTTGCGGTGAGCGGCAGTTACGCTTATGTGGCAGACAAGACGGGTGGCCTGCGGATAATAGAAATCTTCAGCCCTGCAAGCCCGTTTATTGCAAGCACCTGCAACACTCCGGGTATCGCCAACGCGATAGATGTAAGCGGCAATTACGCGTATGTGACCGATGGGGCGGCAGGCCTGCAAGTGATTGATATATCCGACCCTGCAAACTACTCTATAATCGGCACGTGCGACACCCCGGATGCCGCCGAGGGCATTTCAGTAAGCGGGAGTTACGCCTACGTGGCGGACAATACCAGCGGCCTGCAGGTGATTGACATATCCGACCCCGCAGCCCCCTCCATAGTCGGGTCATACAACACTTCGGGTTATGCCCGGGATGTAAAAGTGGTCGGGAGCTACGCCTACGTGGCGGATTATGCCAGCGGCCTGCAGGTAATAGACATATCCAGCCCGGCAAGCCCATCGCTGACAGGTACATGCGATACGGACGACTACGCTTATAAGGTTTCGGTTAGCGGGAGTTACGCCTACGTGGTGGACTGCAGGAACGGCCTGCAGGTAATAGACATATCCAACCCCGCAAGCCCGACAATCGTCGGAAGCTGCGACACTCCTCATGAGGCCATCGGGATAGCCCTCAGCGGCGGGTACGCGTATGTGGCGGACCTGGACAGCCTGCAGATAATCAGTGTCACCGACCCGACGAGCCCTTTCGTCGTCGGAGAATGCGAAACGGATTACGGTTATGCCCGTCGAGTTGCGGTTGACGGGACTTACGCATTCGTGGCGGCTTCCGAAAGCGGCCTTCATATAATCGACGTATCCGATGCTTCGAACCCCTTTATCGCGGCTACTTGCGACACGCCGGATTCCGCCCGCGATGTCGCGGTAAAAGACGGTTGGGCCTACGTGGCCGATTACATTAGCGGCTTGCAGATAATAAATATCTCCGACCCGGAAGGACTCTCGGTCGCCGGCAGATGCGGCACGCCGGGCTGGGCCGGCGACGTGGCGATAAGTGGAAACCACGCGTATGTTGCCGATGGGACAAGCGGCCTTCAGGTAATCGATTTCTCCGACCCGGCAAACCCCGTCATCTCGGGCACGTGCGCCACTACGGACTCGGCCGTCGGGGTCGCGGTAAGCGGCAGTTACGCATACGTGGCGGACAATTTAGGTGGCCTGCAGGTAATAGATATCTCGAACCCGGCCAATCCATTTATCTTAAGCGCGTGCGAATCGGCGACTCCTGCCGCAGATGTAGCGGTGAGCGGGAATTATGCCTGCGTGGTTGGCTGGATGAGCGACTATCTCAAGATTGTAGATATCTCCAATCCTGCAGACCCCTTTATCGCCGGAGTGTTCGAATTGACCAGTTCTGCAGAGGGAGTTGCTTTAAGAGGCAGTTACGCCTATGCGGCAACAGGGGCCGGCGGCCTCGAGATAATAGATATCTCAGACCCCGCAAGTCCCTCTACCCTTGGTATATGCGACACGCCCAGCGCCGCGATAGGAGTCATCCTGAACGGCGATTATGCCTATGTGGCGGATGGTTCAAGCGGGCTGCAGGTAATTGACATCTCCGACCCGGCAAACCCCTTTATCGAAGGAGCCTGTCCCACGCAGGATGCTGCCGAGGATATTGCGGTAAGCGGCAATTACGCATATGTTGCAGACTTTAGAAGTGGCCTTCAGATAATAGATATCTCCAACCCGGCAAGCCCGACGATAGTGAAGTCGTTCGGGAGCGTCGGAACATCATATGGAATCGCGAGGACGGATTCATACGTATTCATGGTCGCCGGCGAATGCGGACTTGTGATAATCAGGCTCTATTAATTTCATTCTGAATAGCACGACTCCTCATGACTCAAGCACATTCTCGCAGGATGATGTCAACGTAGAGCAATTGTTCGAAATGAGTATCAGGATGAACTGAGTTCAGTATCAGGTTTAAGGTAAGTTGTATTGCTTGTCCTTGATTCTTTCGAGTGGGTATCCTACAATTCGTTTAGATATACAATAAAGGGACAATAATGCTCGTTATTTATTATAAACGAGATATTTGCTTAAAGACATTTACTCGAATCAATGGGGAGAATAAATAATGAAAAACGGGGCGGTAGTGTTGGGAATTTTCATACTGGTGGGTATTATTGCAGGTGCATTTATCATATCATCGGCCGGTCAGGAGAAACGACAGGTAAACGACCTGAACCCGGTCAACGACAGGATAGACGGACTCGCACTTAGAATGGATTCTTTCGAGCGCAAAATCTCGGAACTTGACGGGAAACTGGAAGATTATCTCTCGGCTATCGAGGCAATCAACGTTAACATACAGGAACTAAAGGGCCAGCTTGCCGCTGTGGGCAAAGAAAACGCTTCCGGTAAAGACGGTGATGCGGCTCCGGCAGATTCAAGTGGCGGACTCAGAGCCGACAAGCAGGAAATAATCGAGACTCTCAAGGACGAGGTAAAGAAAGAGTTGAAAGAAGAGACCAAAATCGCACAGCGTAAGGAAAAATCTGCAGGTGTAAAAAAGTGGGCGGATTCGCAAACGCAGGGATTGCGTAAAAGGATGGACAAGGGTTTCATCCAGTTTGCGCAGAAAATCAGATTGGACAGGAATCAGGAAATAGCTGTCAAAGACATAACCGATGACTTGATAAATAAGGTATCGACAATCTGGAGCAACTGGGAAAATCAGCTTGCCGAAGGCATGACAGATGAGAATTGGGGTGATTTAAAAGGCGAGTTAGGGGAAGTTTACAACAACACCAAGGATCAACTGCTCGAGCATGTGACCGAGAGACAGGCTGGAGCAATCATGGGATTTATTCAGGATGGCGGGGGGAAATAGACAGCAAATGAGTTTTGTTACTTAGCCGGGGGAGTTTCGGGTTTATGCAGAATTCCTGCGATTGCGGCGCCGACCGCAAGGCAGTCTGTTTTGAAACCGAGAGCTACAAGCCGGTATCAGGCAATTACCGAAGCCTTTTTCAGCAATTTACATTTTAGATTATTCCGGCAGTCCTCGCTGTGTCGGCGGTCCGTATGTTCGAGCCCTCGAAATCGGAGAAGCTTTCCATGTCGAAGTTCCAGAAGCCGAGCGGGACGGGCACCTTGCCGGAGCCGCCCGGAGTGTCGATTACGTAGGTCGGGCAGGCCATTCCGCTTAGCTCTGAGCGCAGGCGCGTCATTATCTCGATTTCCTTCTCGAACTCGACGATGAAGCGTTCCGCGCCCTTGACGGGGTCGCACCTGTAAAGGTAGTAAGGCTTTACTCCTATCTCTATGAGCCCCGAGAAGAGCCTGTAGAGGGTGTCGAAATCGTCGTTGACGCCCTTGAGAAACACGCTCTGGCTGTAGAGGATGCATCCAATCCTGCGAAGCGCGGTGCAGGCGGCGACGGTTTCGGGGGTTATTTCGTCCGGGTGCTCGAAATGTATGCCGACGTAGACCGGCTGCTTCGGCTTGCGGAGAAAGAGGAGCTTTCGGCCGTTGATTCTCTGCGGGTCGGAGACCGGCAGCCTCGTGCCTACTCGGATGATTTTTATCTGTTCGAGCGACGAGAACTTTTCGACGGCATATTCGAGCATGTGAGGGACGGTAAGCGGGTCGCCGCCGCTGAATATGACTTCCCTGATATCGGGATGTAGCCGGACGTAGGCAACCATGTTATCAATGTCTTTCCGGGAAACGCAGGTTTGCGTGGGATCGCCGACTTTTCTCTGGCGGGTGCAGAAACGGCAGTAGGCTGCGCAGTCGAGCGTGAGAATTGCGAGAACCCTGTTGTCGTACTTGTGGACGAGTCCGCGGCAGGCTGTGAAATTTTCTTCCAGCAGCGGGTCGGACAAACCCGGAGGTTCATCTTCATCTTTGACGGCGGCCTCCTCGTCGATGAACTGTCTTGCGACGGCGTCGCTTTTTCTGGCCAGGTTGGCCAGGTGCTTCGTGATTCGGTGAATCATCCTATACCCTCCTCTGACTAAATTTACCGTGTCTTGCAATTGCGGAATCGAGAATCGTATTAATCAGGTTGTCGTACGACATGCCTGCCGACCTTGCGGACCGGGGCAGCCAGTACGAGGGGTCGATGCCTGCGATGGGGTTGAGTTCGAGAATTCTGGGCTTGCCCTCCCTGTCCATCCTGAACTCCATGCGGCACCAGTCGCGGCAGCCGAGCGCCTTGTAGGTTTTTACCGCGAGTTCGTTGAGCTTTTCGCGGAGGTTTTCATCGACCTCTGCGGGACAGACGGTGGTGACGTTCTGCTTTACGGGCTCGATTTCGAGCTTTTCGGCAACCCACTCGTCGGGCTCGAAGAACCTCATCCTGACGCCGTCTGTTTCGGGATAGACGATTTCGACGACTGGCAGCGCCCGGGGCGGGGAGTTGCCGATTACGGGAATGGTAAACTCACGTCCCGGAAGATATTCCTCGGCGAACATCGGGTAGCGATATTTGTCGTAGAGCTTATTGAGCTGCTTTTTGAGTTCGGTCTCGTTCCGGACTTTCGATGCGGGTGAGAGGCCCATGCTGGAGCCCTGGTTGCGGAGCTTGACGACGCAGGGGTAGGGCGGAGCGGCGTCCACGGGGGCGTCCGGGGTGTCGAACGCCTTCCATGCACCTGTCGGGAGGCCGTTCGCGACGAGGACTTCCTTGGTATGGACCTTGTCGAGGCAGACTGCGAGCGCGAGCGGGCCGCTTCCGGTGTAGGGGATTCCCAACATTTCGAGTAGCACCGGGACCTGCGACTCGCGGCATTCGCCCCTGAGCCCCTCGGCGATGTTGAAGACGATATCGATTTGGCCTTTGAGCTTTGAGATGTTTTCCGGGAAATTCCTGTCCGCTTCGAGGCGGGTGACCTCGTGTCCTCCCGATTCGAGGGCGGAGGTGAGAGCGTCGATAGTTTCTTCTGAATCATATTCGGCGATAGTGTCCAGGTTTGCCTGCGTCACTTTGTCGTATCGAATAAGATTGAATACCAGGGCAACCCTCATTTTTTCTCCCCGCTAACGGAACTGCAGCCGTTCCATGGTTTCATCTACAATTTTCGAAATCATCTGGTCGTATGTCATGCCGGCCATGCGGCATATCTTCGTGAAGTATGAAACTTCTTCTATTTCTGGATTAATGCCCGGAATGGGATTTACTTCCATGACGTTGGGAACGCCGCCTGCATCGAGCCTGAAATCCACCCGTCCGAAATCCCTGCATCCGAGCATGCGATATGTCCTGCGGGCCATGTCTTCAATCAGCTTGACCGTGGCCGGAGAGAGGTCTCTGGGGGGGCCGGAAAAGTCATCGGACTCGAAAATAGTTTTTGCGTCTGCCGTCGCCATGTTCAGGCAGGAGGGGGGATACATCTCGGTATAGATTTCCAGAAGGGGGAGGACTTCGAGCGATGAGTTGCCGAAAATCCCGACCGTAATTTCGGCTCCGGGCAGGAATTCCTCGATTAAAATGTGCTGCGAGTACTTGTCATGGAGGTCGGCGGCTTTTTCGAGCATGTCGCCGTGGTTGCGGGCGAGGGAGCTTTCTCCGGTGATTCCGATGCTCGAGCCTTCGCGTGCGGGTTTAAGCACGAAGGGGAAGCTTAACTCTTCGGCGCTGAAGGAGTCCGAGGGATAAAGCGTCCACTTCGGCGTGGGAATGCCGTTGGCCTTGAGGATTAGTTTCGTTACATGTTTGTTCATGCAGATTGCGGTTGCGCGGATGCCGGGGCCTGTGTGGGGGATGTCGTAGATATCGAGGATTGCAGGTATCTGCGACTCGCGGCATTCACCGGGCAGTCCTTCGGCGATGTTGAAAACGAGGTCTGTTTTGCTTTTGCCATCATTGAAAGAAGCGTATGCATCCGAGCCGGCTTCGACGATTCTCACCGAGTGACCCATTTTTTCCAGCGAATCGCAGATTGCGCGTATGGTATTGTCGCTGTCATACTCGGCAGCAAGGTATTCTTTCGAGCTTTTCTTGCTGTTGCAGGCCAGGGCTATGTTCATTTGTCCCCTTTTTCAGCTATCCGCTTATCCGTTTTCATTGTAGTAGTCGAAATTGCCGTATTCGCTTTCATACTCTTCCATGTCGCTATATCTATCAGCCTGCTTTGAAAGGGCGTCCATGATTTCATCGACGTCGCCGTAGGCGCTGAGGAAAGCGCCGCTTTCCGGTTCGGCCAGGGAGAAAATCTCGTCGTAATCCTCGTCCGCATAACAGAGAATCAAGCCGACGCCGCGGCTGCTGCATTCTTCGCGCAAGGATTCCAGCAAGCTGTCGTCTTCGGAGCAGATGTTGTCTGGCAGCACAAGCCAGCGATAGTTGGCGGGCACATTCTCGATGTCGTCGATTGTTGGGAAACCCAGGTCGTCTTCATCGTTGACCCGAAAGAGAACGTCTTCGTCGGTCACGGCGATAAAGGCGTGGACTATGGCATCTTCGATAGCAATCTCGTCTTCGTCGAACGTATCTGCGTGGACGAATATCGCTTCTGGAGCATGTTTCCCGACAACCCTGGGCTGTTGCCTGGGCCAGTAGCGGGGTTGCTCGGCGTCGGTGAACTCATCTCTGATAAGCGATACCGCGCGCCCTACCAGATTGCCGTGGTCGTGATGAGTCATGGTTTGCTCCTTAAAAACATGGGCCTCGATGTTTATTATTTCCCCTCTTCCTTTTTGGATGCTTTTTCGACAGCCTTGTCGGATGCTTTTTTTATCGACCCGAGTTTCTTGGCGAGGCTCTTGTCGCTGCTTATCTTGGTGATGGAGTGGACTTTCTTCCCCGTTGCGTCAAATAAGAGAATCAAGGGCACTTTCACTCCCAGCTTGGAAGCGAGCTTCTTGTCGAGGTTTTTCGCGTTGCATTTATAGCAGCCGAACTCTCCGAAAGCGGTCTGGGTATTGGAGGCTGCGCCAAGGGTTTTTTCGAATTGCGAGCAAAGATAAGCCGTTTTTTCCATTTTGCCTTCGTCCGGCCAGTAGAAATAAATTGCCAGAGGCTTTTCCATCCGACATTCCACAGTTCCGGAAAAGTACTCGAAAACGCCAGCCTTTTTTGCTTCCAGCTTGTTTTCCGGAATGTTTCCCGAGACTTCCGTCCATGCGGGTATGTTTCTTTCGGGAGCTTTGGGTTGTTTCTGGCCCGGTCTTGCTTGGCCGGAACATTCGTCAAGGAACAAAGGCGCAATAAAAACAAACGCTGCCATTAATAAAACAAACCTGTTCAGTGCCATCAGCCTCTCCTTTTCAGAATACTTAGGCGGTCGACCGGCCGTATAATCCCCAGATGCCGAGGGCCGTAAAAGGCCCCCGGCATGGTTTGCTCAAAGCCGTTATTTACCTTCCTCTTTATCCTCGGAATCATCCTCCTCATCGTCTTCTTCCGTTTTCTGGAAGTGTGTTATAATGAGGAAGTTTTTCTTGTTGTATTTCGTGACATCGCAGGAAATTTCGACGGCGACCTGTCCGGTTTCCTTTACAATCTTCTCAAGCTCTTCAAGCTTCGAGTTCTCGATAATAATGAATATTTTTCCGCTATTTTCACCTTCCGTTATTTTTATTGCCGGCCTGTCGCCTGCTTTCGTTAGCTGCCCGGTGCATGAGAGCCATTCGCCGTCATCAAGGATTTTTTCTTCCTGCGCCATCGTAATAGCGCAAAACACGATTAATATTGCCGTTACCGCTCCAAGTCCGACAAATAAAAGATTTCTCATACATTTTCTCCCGATAAATTTTCTCATTTTAATTTCAACGCCATTTGATATTGAAAATTTCCCTCTTAACCTCCTCTCTCATGCCATGAAGAAAAGAGCCTGTATGGTTTATGTTTCTAATAATCGTCCCAGTCAGGATCCGAGTTTTTCGCTTTTCTTAACATTGTTTCCTTTGGTTATCTTGTTTTTGCAGCTTTCATCATAGCGGGGGCATTTTCGGTAAATGCGCGTTTTGCAGTATTTGATTTCCATTTCCATGGGGGGGACAAAAACGCCCTGCTTTTTGACTCCGCACATGCTCTTTCCCCAGTAGAACGGACAAATCATTCTTTTCCCCTGAAAAACGCGTATGCAATTTGATTAGCAAGAAGTATGCCATCACGCAGGCGTTTTTCGTAAGGCTCTATCTGGTAAGGAGTTAAGTCAATTCGAATTGAGTTCTTAATTATATGCGAACAATTTCGGAAGTTGTGCTTCTGTTTTTTGGTCTTGGATGGAATCGAAAAGATTGAAAGACAGGAAGCTGGAGTTCTTAATTTAGAATTTCTTTTTATAGTCTTCTTTTATCAACGAGTATTTTGTCATTTTTTGATGCATTGCCCGCGGTGTAATTCCTGCATGGCTGGCGCATTCGGCTATTCTGCCCTTGTATTTGTCCAGAAGATTTGAGAGATATTCCTTTTCAAATTTTTCCACGACTTGTTTCCTGGCTGTTTCAAGAGGCAGGGATTCGCAATATTCGCCTATGTCAAGCTCATGTCCCGTTACTTCCGGCGGGAAGCTCTCGGATGTGAGTTCCGTCGATTCCTCCATTATCACTGCTCGCTCGATGAGATTTTCAAGCTCGCGAACATTTCCTGGCCATTGATAGGCCTTCAGGGCCTGAAGGACTTCGTCGGAGATTCCGGTGATATTTCTTTTCATTGCGATTCTGAAATTTTTCAGAAAGTAGGCGGCAAGCACCGGTATGTCTTCTTTGCGCTCACTCAATGGCGGCACGACTATCGGGAAGACATTCAAACGATAATAAAGGTCTTCCCTGAACATCCCCTCGGAAGCCATTATTTTTAAGTCGCGGTTTGTAGCGCATATGACTCTTAAATCGACCGGTATTTCCTCGTGTCCTCCGAGCCTTGTAATCTTTTTTTCCTGCAAAACCCGGAGAAGTTTTACTTGCATGGCGCTCGAAATGGCGCTGACTTCATCAAGGAAAACGGTACCTCCCGATACAATTTCGAATTTGCCGAGCTTGAGCTGGTCGGCTCCCGTAAACGCGCCTTTTTCGTGACCGAAAAGCTCGTTCTCGAGAAGCGTGTCCGGAAGCGCGCCGCAGTTAATGGCGAGGAACCGGTTGCGAGAGCGGTTGCTTTGAATATGTATTACGTTGGCGACGAGTTCTTTTCCCACTCCGGTTTCGCCCTGAATAAGTACCGTGGAATCGGTTTTTGCTACTGCCCTGATTTTTTTGAAAACTTTTTCCATAGCCTGGCTTCGGGCGATTATCGAGTCGATTCCGTATTGTTCCTGAAGCCTCTTTCGGAGATATTGTATCTCGTTTTTGAGCTCCTGGCGCTCAATCAGTTCCTTCACGACATTTCTGACAATATCAGGGTCGACGGGTTTTGGAAAGTAGTTGCTTGCTCCCCTTCGGACCGCTTCGACCGCACCCGAAATGCTTCCATCGGTCGCAAGAATCACGAAGATGGTTTCACGATGCTTTTGACTTTCCACTTCAACAAGCGCAAGGCCATCCATGTCGGGCAGCTTGCTGCTACACATCACCAAGTCAAAGTGCCCTTTTGAAAGACGATTGATGGCATTTTTGCCGTTCTGGCAAACTGATATTGAAATATTTTTGTCAGATAGCAGTGCCTTTAGCCCGGCGCTGCTTTCCTTTTCTGATTCTATAATCAGGATTCGCTGCCGCAAGTGGCAAGACCTTTCTTAGATATTCCATATCTGGAAAAAGTGTATCTCTTTCCTACTTCACGTCAAGCAAATCTGCTCATATATAAGTAAAGTATTTGAAAAAATACTTGGGGTATAAATTCGGGATAAACTCGAATAAAAATACTAATGAGCTGATTTTACTCCTGAGTGTTGCCTGGTGTGTGAAGGATGCCTGCGATTGCGGCGCCGGCCATGCCGGTGGGGGAGACGACGCTATTGGCGCCGGAGCTTTTCATCAGCTTTTTATTCTCGTTTTCCGCGACCCTGCCCACGATTTGAATTGCCGGGTTCAAGCTTCGAGCAGTCAGGCAGATGAGGATATTTGTATCATCCCTGCCGGTCGCGGCGACGAGGAATTTCGCGTTCTTTATATCGGCGTGCTCGAGGGTTTCCTCCCGGGTGGCGTCTAAACAGAGCGATGCGACATCGTTGTCGGCCGCCTCCTGGGCCTGGTCGGAATCCATGTCTATAACCACTATCTGGCTCTTGTCGAATCCCTTTTCGATAAGCTCGTCGACGGTGGCGCGGCCGAGCTCGCCGTAGCCGCAGACGATGACGTGGTTTTTAAGGCGTTCCTTGAGAGTTTTCATTTTGTATTCCTCCAGGTACTTCTGAAGCACCAGCTCGTAGGTCGTTCTGAGAATGATAATCCAGACGGTGAACCGCGCGATTGTCACGGCGAAGGTGTCGAAAAGCCGCGTAAAGGTCGAGACGGGCACGATGTCGCCGTAGCCGACGGTAGTGACGGTTATCACGGTGAAATAGACGAGGTCGGCGATGCTCAGGTGATTGTCCGTGTTGTCGACGATTCCGCCCCGGTTGAGGAAGAAAATGAAAAACACGATGGCGAAGACGCCGAGAATGATAATCAGCCGCGTGAGAAGCACCTGCCCGAGGGACTTGTGCTTTTTCGTGTAGAGAATGGGTTTGTCGTTATCTCTCATGCTTTAATAATAAACATATGCGCCGGATATTTCAACAACAGCTTGGCGCAGATGCGAAAAACTACTTGGTGGTGAAGGTGAAGACGCCGGACCACGATTCGTCCGGCGGGTTCTGCGCGAGGACGCGGCATCGCTCGGCATAAATCGCGCACGCCTTGTCGTTTTCGAACCTGCCGGCGAGCGATTCGAACGAAGCGCAGGCCTTCTCGAAATCCTTTTTTCTGTAGGATTCGAGATGGCGTTCGAACTCGGAGGCGAGTTGCTTCTGCTCTTCCGACGCTTCGTCCTTGGGTGCGAGAAGCTCGTAAATCCTCACCGGAAGCTCCTTGCCCTTGACGCGGACGAGGTCGAGTTCGCGGCAGAAGAATTTGCCTCTGATTTTTTCATAGGTCAATTCGCCGACGATTATGTTGGTGCCGTATTCTTTGTTGAGGCCTTCGAGGCGCGAGCCGAGATTGACGGTGTCACCGACGGCGGTATAGTCGTGGAATTCGGGCGCGCCGAGGTTGCCGACCGTGGCTTTGCCGGTGTTTATTCCGATTCCGATGTCCATATGCTCGACTCCGGGCAGGTCGCTATTTTCCTTGAATTGCTTGAGTTCCCGGAGCATTTTCAGGCTTACATCTGCCGCTCTTTCGAAATGGTCGGCCTGCTCCTCGGGGTCGTTGAAAAACCACATGATGCAATCGCCCATGAGCTTGTCGAGCGTTCCGTCGGCGCTGAATATCACGTTAATCATTTTCGAGAAGAAGCTGTTGAGGAAATGGCCTATCTGCTCGGGGGTCATATTTTCGGAGGTTTTTGTGAAGTTTCGTATGTCAAGGAAGCAGACTGTAATGTCTTTCATGTGGCCTTCGAGGTTGACCGAGAGTTCGCCCGAAATCATCTTTTTCACGACGTTGGCCGAGACGTATCTTCCGAACATCTCCTGAATCTGCCTCATTCGCTTCCTCGCCGCAAGCCACCGGTAGCACATGCCGGCGGTGAACTGGAGCGCCACGACGACGATGCATGAAACGCTTGCCATCTGGTATTCGTAAGAAGCGAAGAGCTTGTAACTCATATAGATAATGACGACTTGCAGAAGGGTTGCAACGATTGCCGGTAGCACAAGCCCGCCGCGTTGAAGGAAAAAGACGAGGAGCCCGATGCCTATTCCAAAGAGAAGTATAAAGACGATTGCTTCGGCGTTCGTGCTTTCGCGGATTGTTCTGTTTTCGAGAATCGTCTGGATTCCGTTGGCGTGGACCTCGATTCCCGGCATGTTTTTGAGAATAGGCTCGCTTTCCGGTGTGGGGCGGTAGTATTCGGAGTGCGGCGTAATAAAGAAATCTCCGCCGCGAAGGCGCGTATCTCCCATGAGGCAGATTTTCCCGGCTACTTCTTCCGGGTCGAATTCATTTTTATAGATTTTCCAGAAAGGGATGCGCTTGAAGCTTCCTGCGGGCCCGACGTAATTTATCGGGTGGTTTCCAAGGGTCAGGCGATACTTGCCGATTTCGTTTCCATCCTCGTCCTTTTCTGTGAGGACAAGTTTGTCGCCCTCGACGCTCACATCTTCGATACCCATGTACTTGTAAGCCGCGACTATTCCGACATCGAAGTAGAGCATGGGCACGGGGTCGTCGGCAAAGGGAAGCTCGTCTTCCGTCACCTTGAGGAAACGGATTCGCCTCATGACGCCGTCTTCGTCCTCGCTTACGTTGAGGAAGGAATCTCCGAGCGAGCCTTCCCTTATTTGCGGGTCGGACCGTAGTTGCTTGCCGCCTTCAATCATGGCGGCCAATACGACGTTTTCCGCATCGGCGATTGCCGTGGCAAGGGCGTTGTCGTCTTCCTCTTCCCCGGGCCGCGCGGCGTACCTGAAGTCGAGCGCGATAATCTCCGCGCCCGCGTCCGTCAGGTTTGTTATCGCCTCGCCCGTCCATGCGCGCTTCCATCGCTCGAAAGCGGTCCCCATCTCGCTTTCGCTTTCGGGGTCAATGGAAATGATGACAATATCGCCGCCGGCCTTGCGGTCGGCCTTCCATCGAAACTGCGCATCATTGAGCGTATGCTGGAGAGGGTCGAATGTGCCGAGCAGGAAAAAAATGACAATCAAGGCTGCGACCCCTGCGGGCAGCAGGATTTTCAGTAGTTTTACATGTATTCCCGGCAATAGCTGGCGCATAGTCGAGCAATCTCCAAGACAGGCAGATTCTAAGCTCTTTACGCGAATGTTTCAACATTAAAGGGAGGCGGCGGGCTTGCGGCCGCGAAAAAACGGCCTCGCTACAATTCTTTGGCAATAATATTCTTAAGCAACTCCGGCGTGCCCCCGCCAATGAGGAGGAACCTCGCGTCGCGGAAATATCGCTGCACCGGATGATCCATGTCGTATCCGTAGCTTGCGAAGATTCTCGACGCATTGTCGGCGCAGCGGTTGGCCGCTTCCGTTGAAAAGAGCTTGACCATGGCCGACTCTTTCATAAGACGGGCGCCTTTTTCTACCCTGGTCGCTGCATTATAGACGAGCATGTGCATGATATGAATGTCGAGCGCCATGTCGACCAGCTTGTGGCGTATAGCCTGGAACTTGCCGATTGGGCGGCCAAAGGCAACGCGCTCGACCGAATATTTACCGGCTTCTTCGAAGGCGGCTCTTGAAAGTCCGAGCGCAAGCGCCCCCATCATGACCCTGACTTGCGAGAGAATTTCCTTCATGTTTGCCAGCCCGGTGCCTTTTTCGCCGAGGGCGTTTTCGGCGGGAATCCTGCAATTTCTAAGGGATATTTTACCGCAGACCGACCCTCTCGTGCCCACTTTTTGAATATCCCTGCCCACGGTCAGACCGGGAGCATCCTTTTCGACGAGGAAAAAATCCACGGCGTCCGTGCCGAGGTCAGGATTTCTCGTGGCGAGAACGACGAAAAAGTCGGCGACCGACGAGTTGGTGACCCAGGTCTTGTTGCCGTCGAGCACGTATTCATCGCCTTCGCGCTTGACCGTCGTGCGTATTGCTCCAAGGTCGGAACCTGCGTCCAACTCGGTAAGAGCGAATGCGCTAATCTTTTCGCCCGTGATGGCAGGCCTAAGCAGCTTTTCTTTGAGTTTTTGTGTGCCGAGTCTGAAAACGAAATCCGTTCCCATCAGGCACTGCATTGCGACGGTCAGGGCCATGGACAACGAGCCGCGAGCTATTTCCTCGCAGAGTATGCAGTATGAGGTGAAGCCCAAGTCGCTGCCTCCGATTTCGTGCGGATACCGGACTCCGAGGTAGCCCAGCTCGCCGCATTTCCTGAACCAGTTTCGGGGGAACTCGCCGCTTCGGTCCTGCTTTTCGGCGACCGGCGTAACTTCCGCGGCCACGAACTCGGCTACGCTTTGTCTGAACGTATTTTGCTCTTCCGTGAAGGTTAACTCCATATTTAGCTTTCTCCTGACTTGTTGCGTTCCCCTGAAATTAAACGCAAAATACTAACCATGCATTCAACGATGGTCAAGATAAAAGTGCGGTTTAGCAGGGAATCCGGGTCGCGAAAAGCTCTCAAACAGCTAAAAATCTGGTTTTTAAAAGCTTAAAATATGAGCGAAACGCTCATGGAAGCCTTTATGACTTGACTTGTGCGCACCGTGGAAGTATCTTCTTCAGAACAACCCGGATATGGAGGGCATTATGGTGAAATATTTTTATTTCCTTCCGCTGTTTCTACTTTTCTCAGGGTGCATTTCTTTCAACGTCGCTCTTTTCTCGGCCCCGGGCCCAGTCGAAGAAGTGCAAATCAAGCCGGGGAAAACGTCGAGCAAGGTGCTGATTCTCGACATAGACGGGGTTATCACCAACTCTTCAAAGGGAGGGATGCTGACAAGCATGGAGTCCCCGGTTTCCCTCTTGAAGCAGCGCCTCAACAAGGCAAAGCAAGACGTCAATTTGAAAGCGATTGTACTAAGAGTGAATTCGCCCGGAGGCGGCGTTACTGCGAGCGACATCATGTACGAGGAGCTGCGAAGGTTTCGTGAAGAGACCGGGATACCTATTGTCGCCTGTTTTATGGATGTGGTCGCTTCGGGGGGATATTACATTTCGATGTCAGCCGACAAGATTGTCTGCCATCCCACGTGCATCACCGGTTCGATTGGGGTCATAGCGCAGCTTGCGACGATAGGAAAACTGCTCGAAAAAGTCGGCGTGGAGCCGCTGGCTATAAAAAGCGGAAAACACAAGGATATGGCCAGCCCCTTCAGGAAGCAGACCGAAGAGGAAAAGAAGATAATGCAGGGGCTCGTCGATTCGATGTACGGGCGCTTCGTTGACGTGGTGGCGAAGGGACGAGGCATTGCGAGGGAAAAGGTTCTTAAGATAGCTGACGGAAGAGTCTACGATGCGGCGCAAGCGCTCGAACTCAAGCTCGTCGACAACATCGGGTACCTCGAAGACGCAATAGCCGTTGCGGAGCAGGCTGCCGGAATAAAGCATTCGAAAGTGGTTATGTACGAGGCTCCTGGGGGCCATATTAATAATATATACTCGTCGGAGGCAAAGACTTCTGAAAGCGCGCTCGATAAGCTGGCCGACGGCTTGTTGCCCGGCTTGGGGGCGGGGCTTTATTACTTATGGATACCGGGCAGATAGAGTGCCAGTAGAAGAACACATTCTGAACAAGTGCCAGGAAGCGCTGGACTACAACTTCGGCAATGCGAGCCTGCTTGCTCTTGCACTTACGCACGCCTCACGCAGAACGGACGAAATCCCGTCAAACGAAAGGCTGGAATTTCTCGGCGATGCCATTCTTGGGATGGTGATATCACAACATCTTTATGAAAAACATCCGGATTTAAGCGAAGGGGAGATGACGCAGATAAAGAGTGTCGTCGTTTCGAGGCCGACCATCGCCGCTGAAAGCGAGAGACTTGGACTATGGCGGTTCCTGAGCGTCGGGAAGGGGATGGCTGCGATGGAAGAGCTTCCCGTATCGCTCATGGCAAACGTTTTCGAGGCGGTGGTGGGCGCGATTTATCTCGACGGGGGGCTCGAAGTCGCAAGAGACTTTGTACTTTATAACCTCGCCAACCAGATTGAGCTTGTCGAGACGGACCAGCATCGCAAAAACTACAAGTCGCTGTTGCAGGAGTATTCGCAGCGGGATTTCGGGGCGCTTCCTGCCTACGAGGTGGTGGAGGAGGAAGGTCCCGACCACATGAAAAGCTTTCGCGTCGTCACGATAATAAACGGCGCGAAGCACGAGTCCGCCTGGGGCCGCAGCAAGAAAGAGGCGGAACAGAATGCGGCAAAGGCGACTCTTCGCGCGTTGAAGATAAGCGATGTTATCAAAAATGAAGCCGAAGAAAACGTGGAAGATTAAAGCTCGCCATTGCCGGGGTTAACCTCAATGTTTCAGCTTCCCAGACTCCTGAAAACGCACAAATCCTACGGCAGGCTTAGAAATCTGTCGAGAAGAGAAAAAAGGATAAGCGCCGGAGGGCTCGTAGGGTCTGCCGGCGCTTTTGTCATGGCCAACGTGAGCGCCGACCTGGCTCGACCGCTTTTTTGCATCACAATGCAGGAAGAAACGGCGGAGGCGCTTGCGAGAGATGTTTCTCTCTTTTCAGGTTTCAGCGCGCTTCATTTCCCTGCGCTTCTCGAACCGGAGGACGATATCGCCGTAAACAGCCGGATTTACCGGGCACGGTTCGATGTGATGAGAGAGTTAAAATCTGGCACCGCCGCGAGGTACATGATAACGGCAAGCGCCCGCGCGCTGGAGCAGCAAGTCCCGGCGTCTGAGCTTGTCGAAGCCAGGCAAGTTACCGTCAGAAAAGGAGAGGAAAAATCGCCCGAGAGCTTGCTGGAGGCGTTCGAAAAGTGCGGTTTTACCAGAGAGGCCGAAGTTGAAAAGCCGGGCCAGTACAGCCGAAGAGGCGGAGTTCTCGATGTGTTTTCCTGGCTTTCCCACCGGCCCGTGCGAATCGAGTTTTTCGGAGATACCGTCGAATCTATACGGCAGTTCGACACGGAGTCGCAACGGTCGGATAAGATGATGGAAGAGGCCAAGCTTGTTCTTGTTTCGCCAATTGCTATAAGGTCGAAACCGGGCAAGGCCTTTTTAACAGATTACTTGAGGAGAGATGCCATTGTCGCCCGTTTCCGCGAGGTCGTTATCGAAGAAAAGGAGCAGTCTCGCCCGAGTCCCGCGCTGGAAAAGGAATTCGAGCGTTTCAAACTCGTCGATGTAAATCCCCTGCCTGCCACGGGAACGCATGCCGCGAACTTCGATACGGAGCTTGCCGGCAGGATGGGCGGGCAGATATCTGATATTATGGAGCACTTGCGCCTGCTTGTTAAGAGATACAAAAAGGTCTACCTGTTTTGCCCTAAAGATGCGGAATTGCGGCGCGTACGGGAGCTTATAGATGACTATAAGGTGCCATCGAAAAATCTGCGTCTTATCGAGGGCAGGCTGGAGCAGGGCTTTTTTCTCGGCATGCTCAATACTGCCGTGATAAGCGCCGACGAGCTTTTCGACCGCTACAGCCAGCACCGAGAAGTGGATTCGAAAGACTCGATTGCAGCGGAGCCTTTTTTTGACCTGGAGAAGGGAGAGTACTGCGTCCATTCGGAGCACGGTATATGCAGGTTCCGAGGCATGAAGGTAATGCATCGTAAGGGGCGTGCGCAGGAATTCATGGAGCTCGAGTTCAGGGAGGGCGCCAAGCTTTACGTATCGACGATGCAGGCCGGGAAAGTCCAGAAATATATAGGCGGAAAACTTACGAGACCTGTGCTTTCCAAGCTCGGCACGATGCTCTGGGAGAAGAAAAAGGAGCGTGTCAGGCGCGCGCTCGAGGACATTGCGGCGGACCTTATGTCCATACAGGCAGCCCGCGCCGTCAAGAAAGGCACGGCTTTTCCGAAGGATACGCCCTGGCAGAGGGAATTCGAGGCGTCTTTTCCCTTCACCGAGACGCGTGACCAGACGCGGGCGGCAAACAATGTGAAGGAAGACATGCAGTCGGTCAGGCCGATGGACAGGCTTCTCGCGGGCGATGTCGGGTACGGGAAGACCGAGATTTCAATGAGGGCGGCATTCAAGGCGGTGGAGGCGGGGAAGCAGGTTGCGGTTCTGGTGCCTACGACCGTTCTCGCCCAGCAGCATTACAACACTTTCAGGGAAAGGATGGCGGACTATCCCGTCGTTGTCGAGATGCTCAGCCGTTTTCGTGACCGCAGCTCGCAGGCGCGTATCGTGGAAGCCACGGCGAAGGGGGAAATTGACATACTTATAGGCACGCACAGGCTTCTTTCCGGAGATGTTAATTTCAAGGATATCGGCTTGGTTATAGTGGACGAAGAACAGCGTTTCGGCGTGGTTCACAAGGAGCATTTCAAGCGGCTGCGAAAGACGGTGGATGTTCTTACTCTCACTGCCACCCCGATTCCGAGAACGCTGCATATGGCGCTCGTCGGGGTTAAGGACATATCGACGCTGGCAATCCCGCCGAAGGGCAGGGAATCCATAATGACCAGGGTGATGCATCACGACGAGGGGCTTATTCGAGAAGCGATTATCCGCGAACTGCTCAGGGGAGGGCAGGTCTTTTTCGTTCACAACCGGGTAAAGAGCATAGAGGGAATAAGGCAACGGCTTGAAGAGATAGTTCCGGAAGCCACCTTTATAATCGGCCACGGCCAGATGGGGGAATCAATCCTCGAAGCGGTGATGTCGGCGTTCATAGATAGGAAGGCGGACGTGCTTGTCTGCACTTCAATCATTGAAAGCGGCCTGGACATACCCAACGTGAACACCATTTTCATAGACGATGCGCAGAACTTCGGTCTTGCGGACATGCATCAGCTTCGGGGGCGAGTGGGAAGATACAAGCATCAGGCGTTCGCGTATTTCTTTCTTCCGCGAAACAAATCGATATCGAAAGCCTCAAAAGCAAGATTGAAGGCCATACAGGAATTCGACGAACTTGGCGCAGGATTCAAGCTGGCCATACGCGACCTCGAGATAAGGGGGGCGGGCAATTTGCTCGGAAGGGAGCAGTCGGGCCATATTACAGTCGTGGGTTACGACCTATACTGCCGCCTTCTGTCCGAAGCCATAAAGAAATCGCACGGGAAAAAGGAAGAAGAGCCGCCAGAGGTGGAAATCGACCTTGAAATTCAAGCCTATCTTCCCCATGACTATGCTCCTTCGGGCAGGTTGAGAATAGGATTCTACCGCAAGGCGGGGTCGGCAATGACAAGTGAAGAGCTGGATGAGGTAGGCGAGGAGCTAAGAGACAGGTGCGGAGCGCTTCCTCTTGAGGCGAAGCGTTTTCTTGCCAAGCACAGGCTGAGAATCGATGCGCAGAATCTCGGGATTTCTTATATCGGCCTCAGGGAAAAATGGCTTGCGTTGCGGTTTGAAGACATCAGGAAGCTGAAGCCGCTTTCCGAAAAGTTAGGCGACGTGGCGCGTATCGTGGGAAAAGATTTCGTATACGTGGATTTGCCGCGCCGCTCGAAGGATTTGCTGACGGCGGCGCTTAAAATATTGGATGTTTGACATAAAAAAAGCAGCCGGATTACGCTGGTAAAACGGCCGCTTTGCTGTTCTTTATATTACTTGGATACTTCCCTGTAATGCCCGCCTGTCGCCTCGGCAAGCTGAGTCAGAAAGAGCCTGCAGAAATCATTGTACTGCGTCGGGTAGAAATCGTAGCTTTTCGTGCCATCGTTCCAGACGTTGGTGTCCGGCGAAGCGTTGTCCATTCCCATACCGAGGGTGATTATTTTCGCCTTGTATTTGTTCTCAGCAATGATTTGACTCTTGGTCAGGTCCATGCACTGCCTCTGCCATGTTCCGAAGTTCCCGTAATTAAATCCCGTAATGGAGTCTACAATGTATGTGGAGTAGCATATGGCGTTAAGGACATTCGGCGCTCCGTCGGTCAGGAGGAAAACTGTTGTGGCCGATTTCCCGCTGCTGCTGCCCGGCGGAGGCGGGGTAACTCTTTTCAAGGCCAACGACATGCCGGCATGAATACTGGTATGGCCGCTTGCCTGGCTTAAAGCCAGCATGCCCTGGGCCCAGCTTATTGCGGTGGCTTTGTTAGTCGCGGTGGCCTTTACCATCCCGCTGGCGGGCCATGCGGGCAGAAAGTTTGTTGCCGGTATATGATAACCGAAAGGAGCAGGCTCGCCTTGAGCGGGAGGGAAATTGGCCCATTTATTCGTACCGTAGTCGAAATTAGTGTCTTTTGTTACCATGCCAAGCAAGGCAGAATAGCATACGATTGCGAACTTGACGTTGTCAGACAGGTTGTTGATGCTTTTAATAAGTTCAATTCTGGCAACGTCGATTTTTGTCGCGCCGTTTACCGGGTCGCCGTTCTCATCTTCGAGGGACATCTTGGCCGGAGCAGCCATTGAGCCTGTCCGGTCGATAACGAATAGAACTTCCGCAGTCTCGATAGGCTCCTCGAAAAATTCCGGCGGAGGATTCGGAGGAAGCTCTTCCTCGGGAGGAGGTTCGTTGGGAGGAGGCTCGTTGGGAAGAGGCTCTGTTTCCGGAGGCTCTTCTTCTTCGGGAGGAACTTCGGGTATCGGCCTTTCCAGAGGCAGGTCGGGTTTAAGTCCGGATTTCTTTCCGACCGAGTCCTGCGCTGGAACAAAAGCAGGCAGGCAGAGTACAAAAGCTGCCAGCAGTGCTAATGTAAATGCGAATCTCATAATCCCCCCTATTATTTCAGAAGCCTGTAAGAGCTTCCCGCAATTGTCCTGATAGTAAAGACGCATTTATATATTAATACTTGCATCTTTTACTAAAATTAGCGAGAAAAATCTTTTTTCTGCGAATGCAATAATCCAGTTTGTTATTGCGTTAACAATACGAAGCAAATGAAAGTTCTGGCGTCGAGAATGTTTGAAAGGAGGCTGAGGTGAGGAGAGTAGTTGTTGCGATAATAGCGGTCTTGATGTTGGCTGGAATGACTTATGCGCAGGAGCGCATGCGTGTCAGAGAACCTGTGCAAAAGGAGTTTGACAGGAACCGCGACGGCTGGCTGGACGGGGAAGAGCGGGAAGCATTCGAAAGGTTCCTCCGGGAAAACAGTGAGCGGCGCGAGCGAAGGCAGGGACCGGAAGTTCCGAAGGAGGGAGTGGAAAGGATAAAAAGAGCTATCGAGGAACTTCTCGACCGTGCTGAAGAAGCTGAGAAAGACGGGAGGCTCAGGGAAGCACTTAAGCTTGTGGAAAAAGCGGAAGCTCTCGAGAAGAAGCTGGCAGGGATGCTTGAGCAGGGGGGGCATGAAGAAAATGAAAGGCATGAGCCTCCATTTCCGCCGGAGATGATGGAAAAACTCGAACGCGCAAGGCATAGGATTGAAGAACTTCACAAAATGGCCCGAGAAGCAGAGGAAAGAGGCGAGCACGAGCATGCGCGCGAACTGATGGAGGAAGCCGAGAGAATTGAGCGTGAAATCCATAAACATATGGAGAAACTCGGTCATCATCCCGGAGATGAAGATGAAAAACCTCCGTTTCCGCCTGAAATGATGGAACGCCTGGAGAATGCCAAACGTGAAATAGAAAAGCTTCATAGAATGGCTGAAGAAGCCGCCCGCGGGGGTCAGGAAGACCGCGCCCGCGAGCTTATGGAGAAAGCGAAACGTATCGACAGGGAGATTCATGAAGCTATGGAGCGGTTCGGTCGCGAGCATTGCGAACAGCCGGAACTTCCTCCCGAGATAAGGGAAAAGGTGGAAGCCGCGCATGGAGAGATTGAAAAGCTTCAGAGGATGGCGCGGGAAGCAAGGGAGCGCGGCGAACATGACAAGGCTGCTCGTTTGCATGAAAAAGCCGAGCAGATTGCACGGAAGCTCGATGAATTCATGAGAGAACATGCGCCGCACGAAGAACCCGGACCTCAGCGCGAGATGGCCGGAAAAGTCGAGGACATGAAGCGGGAAATCGAGCATCTGAGAGAAATGGCGCATATGGCTAAGGAAAAAGGCCAGCATGAAAAAGCGCAGGAACTATGGCATGAATCGGAAAAGCTCGAAGCGGAGCTGAAAAGGCTTCTCGAGAAGCATCACCCTCAAAATGAAGGTCCTAATCCTGAAGGAATAGAGAGGATACATCGCGAAATAGAAAAGCTTGCCCGGGAAGCGGAAAAAGCAGAGGAAATGGGACATATGGACAGGGCGCATGAGCTTCACAGAAGAATTGAGGAGTTTGAAGGACACCTTGCCCGAATTGAAAAAGGACATCATGAAGGACGAGGCGAGAGAGGCCCCGAAGGGAACCTCGAACAAATACGGCGGGAACGCAATCAGCTGATGCGTGAGTTAGAGGAGCTCAAGAGACATATCGACGAACTCAACAGGCGCGAGAGGGAGTTGATGCGCGAGCACGACAAATAGTCGAGAGTGAAAATCGAGCAGATAGAGAGGCGCATAAAGCGCCTCTCTTTTTTGACGGGATTGAAATAGGTAAAAATCTCACGATTGAGACGCGGTTTGCCGATAAAAGATTTGGAAGTCTGTCTTTATGGAAAGACTTTTGCTATGTTTCGGGCCGTCTGATATAGTGTATTATCAAAGCGAACGAAAGGAGCACCAATGAGTAAAGTTGCGGACCTGACGGCCCGGGAGATACTTGATTCGAGAGGCAACCCGACTGTGGAGTGCGAAATCAGACTTGAATCGGGCGCACGGGCGCGCTCCGCCGTTCCAAGCGGCGCCTCGACCGGTATTCATGAAGCTCTCGAGCTTCGTGACGGCGATGAGAGGTATAATGGGAAAGGCGTCATTAAAGCGGTCAATAATGTAAAAAAAATCATTGCCCCCAAGATAGTCGGCATGGAGGCCTCCGAGCAGGAGGCGATAGACAATATCATGCTCGAGCTTGACGGCACTCCCAACAAGGAAAACTTAGGAGCCAACGCCATACTCGGGGTAAGCCTTGCCGTCTGCAGGGCTGCCGCCAATGAAAACAAGGTTGACGTCTTCGAGCAAATCGGCGATGAGAACTCCGTGCTGATACCGGTTCCTCTTATAAACATACTGAATGGCGGTCAGCATGCGGACAACCAACTGAACTTTCAGGAGTTCATGATTGTTCCAATAGGGTTTGAAACATTCCGCGAGGCTATTCGCGCGGCTGCGGAGATATTCCATAACTTGAAAAAAGTGCTCAACGCGCGTAACTATGTCACTGCTGTCGGCGATGAAGGCGGCTTCGCCCCCAACATTCACTCGAACGCCGAGGCGCTTGAAGTGATAATGGATGCCATAAACAATGCGGGCTATCACCCGGGAGAGCAGGTGCAGTTGGCGCTCGATCCTGCGGCAAGTGAATTCTACGAGGAAGATCATTACGTGCTCAGAGCAGATGGTAAGGAAGACTACTGGAGCGACGAAATGATCGAAGTCTACCTTCGGCTTTGTGAAGAATTTCCTATCTTTTCAATAGAAGACGGTCTTGCGCAGGACGATTGGGATGGGTGGCGTTCTTTTACAGCGCAGGCTGGCAAGAAGATTCAGATTGTGGGCGACGACCTTTACGTGACTAACACGAAGCGTCTGCAGGAAGGCATTGACAAGAAAGCCTCGAACTCGATTCTGATAAAGCTCAATCAGATAGGAACTCTGACGGAGACTCTGGCGGCAATAAAGCTTGCGAAGGAAAACAACTTTACGACGGTTATATCGCATCGCAGCGGTGAGACGGAAGACACTTTTATCTCTGACCTTGCGGTGGCGGTAAACGCCGGGCAAATCAAGACCGGGTCTGTTTGCCGGAGCGAGCGCACCGCCAAGTACAACCAGCTTTTGAGGATAGAGGAAAAACTTGGCGATAGGGCGAAGTACGGAATCAAGCTTTGACGTAACTTGGCACAAAAGCGAGTTTGAGGAAACGATAACGGGTTAATTGTGACGTATATGAAAAAAAACAGAGAAACGTCCGATGTCCAGGAGCAGGATACGGAGATGAGAAATGCCGCCTGCTTTCTTCTCTTTGTATTTCTTTGTGTTTTTATCGCTCTTTTCACATCGGTATTTCCCAACCACAAACGTAACTGCGAACTTTATGAAAAAGGATCCGTGCTAAGACATGAAAAAGATTTAATCGCTAAGCGCAACGACTATCTTCGGGCTGAAATAATCGCGTTGCAGACCGACCCGTTTTTCATCGAGGCGGTGGCGCGAAAAAAATACAATCTCATAAAAAACGGCGAGCTTATCATCGAAGAGGCGGATAAGACCGATAGCCGCGAAAACTCCGGCGATTCAGGAAGCTTCTAATCTTATTCGCGACGACTTCTACATGCCTTGAGCCAGAATGTCTTAAACATATTTCTCCGTTGGCAGTATAATACAATGACATGGAACGGAGATTGAAATGAAGATATTGTCAATTTTATTGCCAGCCATCCTCGTCGTTGCTGCCATTGGCATTGCTCAGGATGCCGAACAAGACCAGGAAGCCAGGATAGAATCTCTTGTCAAAAACCTCGGTTCTTCAACTTGGCGTGAGCGCGAGGAAGCGGAAAAAGAGCTGAGAGAAATAGGAGAACCGGCTCTCGAAAAACTTCGGGATGCGGTCGAGAGCGACGACCCCGAACGGTCGCTTCGTGCGGGAAGAATTGTCGAAAAAATTGAAACGGCACTCAAAGTGCGCAACATAAGCGATTTGTCATCCGAGGTGTTGAAAAAACTCGGGCTTGACGAAAGTATTCTGCCTATTGAGCGCGAGGTTTTCAGACAAATGGCCGAGGGAGCTATCGGAACAAGAGAATCTGAGAATGCACCTGTGGTGAAACCGCGCGAGGTAGCGAAGAAGTTCCAGGAATTGGCTGCTAAGAAAGCCACTAAAATCGGAGATGCATGGGTATACGGGGAAAGAGATGTAATTGCGTCATCACTTTACAGGTTTCGGAACTCTTACAATGAGGCGCTGAATCTGACCCTGATAATAGCTGCATCCAAGGTCGGTACGTCGTCACTTGAAAAGGCGAGGCTCTTGTATCAGTTGCAGAAGCCTTCGAACGAGGAAGTGCTGCGACGGCTGCTCGAATATACAAAATCGGAGAATACAGTTCTCAGGCTGACCGCGATGCAGAAGCTCGGAGAATCGGCCGCGAAGGAATACCAGCCTTATTTTACGAAATGGTTCGAGGAAGAGCAGCCTTATGCCAGGCAGTTTGCAGTCCAGGCGATGCGCCGCTTGAGTCTCGAAGGCGAGGTGCCTGATGTCTTTAAAAAAGGGCTTCTGGATAAAGACTGTTTCGTGAGATACTCCGCCACCGGTGCGGTCGCCGACATGGGCGGCAAGGAGACGGCAGGTTTGCTGCTGCCTATGCTCGATGATGTTTGTACGCCCGTGCGGGCGGCGGCGATTGCGGGGCTCGCAAAAGCGCCGCTGGACCAGGTCAAGAAACCTCTGCGAGCGATGCTGAAGGACAAGGAACAACGCGTCGTCGTTGCCGCGATAACTGCTTTGGGTAATCTCGGGGATTTGGAGGCAGTAGACGAAATCGCCGGGATGATGGACTCATCGAATGGCGCCGTCAAGATGGAATCGATCGCCGCCGTTGCGAAGCTCGCATTTGAAAAATACATGGATAAACTTGTCGAGCTCTGCACCAGCCTGCCTCAAGTTTGGCATATTGCGCAAGTAGTCAGGGACAGCGGGCATGCACTCGCATTCAACACCCTCGATATGATTCTCGAAAAGGTAAAAAAAGAACAGGCCAACGAACATTATATGACGAGGGTGCTTCAATTCATGCTCGATGTAGATGAAGAAAAAGGCAGGAAAAAGCTTATTGGCATATTCAAGGACGAGGAGGTCAAGAGCAGTTTCAAATGGCAACTTCTAAGGATAATAAAAAGCAAGCCTGACAAGACGACTATAGAGATGTTGATAGACCAGCTTGACTCGCAGGACTTGACGTTGCGAACCCAGTCGCTCGAAACGCTGAGGTTTCTTACTGCACGTAAAATCGAATCTTACAGCCGCAGGACTCTTCCGGCAGACCAGCAGGGGAAGAAAGAGAAAGAGGAATGGCTGAAGTGGTGGAACGAGAATAAAGAGGAATTCACCTTCGAAAAAGCTGCCGGAATCCGCGGCGAGGAGTTAAAGAAAATTATCGAAAAAGCTGATAAATCCCTGAAGGAAGGAAATTATCAGGAAGCGCTTAACCTCGGTTATTCGGCCAGGCGGCTTGAAAGCGGGAACTCGGGAGTTGAAAAACTGATTCATAAAGCGAGTTTCCTTCAAAGCGTAAAGCGAGAGATGGATATGCGGGGCAACCGGAAGCGTTAAGTCGCTCGGCGTCATTTCTACAGGCCCGTCTTGAGCCTGTATGCTTCGATTACTTTGCGTACAAAGTTTTCTTCGACATGTCCCATCGGTGTGATGGTCTGAAGAACTCTGGCGGGGATTCTCAGCTTGTCAATGTCGTAACCGAGTTTCGACCGGAGCGAATTCTTCATCTTGAATATTCTATGGCCGGCATCTTCGAGGTCGGTCGTTGTAAAATCGCGGCCAGTTGCATGGAAACAATCCGCCACCGTTTCCAATGTGAAAACGTTCCGGGCGAAAAGGCAGGCATGAAGGCTTGTAATTACCTGGCGCTGAGTCTCTTCGGAGATAATTTCATCCGCCAGGAATTCGGGCGAGGAGTAGCCTTTGATATTCTTCTGGTCGATTGAGTAACCGGCATTGTCGAGGTGCGAGTGCCTGAAACCGAGCATGGCACCGGTAATTGCACCGGCGCCGGTATGATATCCCGGGCTTTCGTTTTTGCCGAACGCGATTGCGAATTCCGAACCTCCGTATATCATTGAAGCCTTTTCGGCGCCCTCGCCGATATTGCGCCAGAACTTACCATCGCGGGATGCTATTTTGCCTATTGATTCGATATAACCTGCCGTATCGCCGAAAGCGAGTGCTACATCGGTTTCGTTCAGGCTTATAACACCCTTGTCAAGAGCCTCGGTTGCCCACGAAAGGGAGACTCCCGCGCTTATTGCATCGAGTCCGGCCGATTCGCAGGCATTGATGAGCGATAGCACTTCTTCGGCGCTGCCGATGCCGAGGTTGGAGCCGAGCGCATAAATCAGCTCGTAGTCGTAAGTAACTTCCCGGGTCGTGAATTCGTGCTCCAAGCCGAACTGCTCGCGCAGGGATGCGACGTGTATGCATCCTATGGGGCAGTGCATGCAGGCTGTTTGTCTTGCAAGCAGTTTGTCTCCGAATTGCTCTCCCGATATTTCCTCCGCGAGCTCGAATTTGCCCGACTGGAAGTTGCGGGTCGGAAGGCCGCCGAGCAGGTTCAGCTTCATGGTATTTATCGACGTTCCGAGGTCGTGATACTTTGTCATAGCATCCGTGGCGACGACTTTTTCGAATACTTTGGAATAGACATCCGAATAGAGTTTTTTGTCCGGTACGGGCAGCTCTCCCGTGCCTGAAACCAGAATCGCCTTGAGGTTCTTTGAACCCATGACTGCGCCCAGGCCGAGTCTTCCGAAATGCCTGAAAGAATCAACCGTCGCCGATGCGTAGGTAACGCCGTTTTCGCCTGCTCTGCCTATTACGGTCACGGACGGAAACGGCTGCCGGTGCCTTTCGCGCAGTATTCTCGTCGTTGTCCTCGTCGAGGTCATTCCCCATAGAGTCTGCGCATCGCGGACTTTGATGTCACTATCGCTGATTGTTATATATGAAGGGGCTGCGGCCTTGCCGGAAATAATAACCGCATCCAGGCCGGCGATGCGCATCGAGCATGCCATGCGTCCACCGGCATGACTTTCGCCGTATTCTCCGGTTAGGGGTGACCGGAAGACTGTGGCTGTCTTGGATATGCAGGGGAAATAGGGCGACAGAGGCCCCGCGGCGAATACTATGACGTTTTCCGGAGAAAGAGGTCCTGCGGCGGCATCAAGCTCTTCGTTGAGAAGAGCGGCTGCAAGCCCGCCGCCGCCTATGAACTGCCTGAAAAGCTCAGGACGCTTCCGGCGCGTTATCTTGCCGCTACTCAAGTTGATTTTTACAATATCAGCCACTTCAGACAACCTCGCGGTTTTCAGAGACGAGGACTCCGTGCGGGCAGAACTCGACGCATGCTCCGCAATGGATGCAAAAAATCGGTTTTCCGCCCGGATTTTCGAGATGAATCGCCCCTATTATGCATGCATCCACGCATTTTCCGCAGGAGTCGCAGAGGTCTTGCTTAAGCCTTATTCCGCCTCCTTTGCGGGGCAGAAGTGCGCCCGTGGGGCAGGCGTGTGCGCAGGGGGGATTTTCACAGGCACGGCAGAGAACGACGATGTGTGTGCTTTCTGACCCGAGCGCGGGCTGTACCTGTATGGCAGCTTCATCGAGCGATGCGCTTCCCTGGTTGATTCTTGCGCAGGCGAACGCGCAGAGATTGCAACCGATGCAGCGCTCCATATTTGCAACCCTGGTTATTTTCGGCATGTTACAATCCCCTGAAAAACTCGGGCCGCAAGGGAGCTTCTCCCTTAATGCCGCGGTCGAGTTCGGCAAGTATCTTGTACTTGTCGCGGGGTAGCGTACCGCCGAGTGCGAGGAAATTGGAGGCGTGGTTTGTGCGAAAAACGGTTTTTTTCAGTTCAAGGTTTCGGACGATTTCTCTAAGTTCCGTGAGAAACTCGACGGGTTCGAGGAGTTCGAATTCGCCCCGCCCGTGCTGCTGGGCGAGCTCGGTGCCGGGAACGAGCATAAGCGTAAGAAAACTGGCGAATCGCGGCTGCATCTCGTTTAGAGCCCAGGCGGTTTTCTCTGCATGTTCTTTGGACAACTTACGCCCGCCGATGCCAAGAATCGCGATAACCGACATCTTGATTCCCGCAGCCTGAGCCTTGCGCACGGCATCAATCTGCTCCTGCGCGGTTGCTCCTTTGTTTATCCGGCGGAGAATTTCGTCAGACCCGCTTTCAAGCCCTATATAGCCTATCCCCAGCTTGAGGTTTCTGAGCTCTTCAAGCTCGGACGAATCCTTTTTAAGCAAGTCTCTCGCGTTGGAATATATGCCGACGCGCTGCAGGTTGGGGAATGATGAGTTGAGGCGTTCGAGGATTTTCTTCAGATGCGGAGTAGGCAGAATCATGGCATCGCCGTCAGCCAGGAAAACCCTGGTTATCGAGTCCGCATAAGGGGCGACCGAGTCAATATCTTCGTAGACTTCCTCCAACGACCTTTTTTTGAAGGATTTGTCGGGATACGTCCCGCAGAATGTGCACTTATTGTGCGAGCAGCCGAGAGTTATCTGAATTATGAGACTGTCCGCTTCGCTCGGCGGCCTAATCACCATCCCCTGGTATCTGACCATTTTGATTGTTCTCCGCTTCGATTTTACTTTTTACGAATTCAAGCCTTTTTCTGTAGTCTTCATTTTCCGGAGAAAGCTCGATAGCTTTCTCAAGCATTTGAATCGCTTCTCCGAGCTCGTCAAGCTTGATAAGCATTTCGGCGCGTTGATAGTAAAAATAATCCTGCTTGTCAAGCTTAATCGCGATTTTCAGGGCATCGGCGGCCTTCTCGTAATCCTTGAGCTCGTCGAGGGCGCCCGCCCTGAGATAATAAGCCCTCGCCCAATCGGGGAATTCACCTATCGCATTGTCCGCAGTCTCGACCGCCTGAGAGTAATCTTTCTTGAAGTAGGCGTAAAGGAATTTCCGCTCGTACCTGCTTCTCAGGTCGAATGCGGATATTATTTCATAGATGAATGCCGATGCCCCGAGAAGAGCGACTATTCCCACCACAATGAAAGCTTTCTTCATGTTGCGCCTGTAGGCGCCCGCTTCTTCTCCGGCTGCGGCTTTTTCCATGAAATTTACGCGGTCATCTATAGAAAAGTGCCGCCAGGAGCTCATCGTGCGCGAGCCGCCGCTGAGAAATCCTATACGGCTGAGTGCAGAGCCGAAGACGGATGGGCTGACCTGCTTCGCGGCGAACATGTCTGCGGCTTGCTCGAAACGGCGAGAGCTATACCCGAAAATAACACCCCAAAAGAGAAGAAGCAGTCCGAAGGCATATAACGTGTAGAGAAGCTCTACGCTCAAATGCAAGTGCTGCTCCATGAGGCTAATCAGTTCCGGAAGCGATTGCTCCGCAGTGTTTATGAATGCGATAAAAGATACTGCCAGAAGAAGATATATCTGCATATGCCTCTTCTTCGCGTGCCCAAGCTCGTGCGCGAGGACCGCGACGACTTCTTCTTCGGGCAGGATAGCAAGCAGGGCGTCCGTGACGAAAACGTATCGCATCGAGCCGAAAAGCCCGGTGACCATGGCGTTGGCTATATTGGAGCCGCCCGTATGCCATATCAGGATATCGCGATACTTGACGTTGTTTGAAGCCGCCATCTTTTCGACTTTTTCCCTTAGCGGTCCGTCGGGCAGCCGTTCGACTTTCCATAGAAGCCGGAAAAGCAGGGGTGCGAAGGTGAATAGAATCATAATAAATAGCGTATAACCAATCGTTAAAAGCCAGGGGTATACGTAAATCTTTTCTTCGAGGGAAGGGATTTTTATCAATATGTCGAACGCCGTCGAAAAGGCGAGGAACGGGAAGACGGGTATTAGGAACTGGCGCATGAAGAACGCCTCGTAAGCAGCAAGCCCCCATGAGCTTCCTCTCAGTATCCGGTCTCCGATATAAAGGCCCGCGAGGTTGGCTGCGGCATAGAGAAAAAACGGGGTAAGCACTACAACGGAGCCTGCAAGCGGGATTTCGCCGAGTCCCAGGTAATTTTCGCTATTGACAAGATAGGGGAAGTCGAAGAGATGGATGCACCCGGCGTAAAGGCCGAGCACCATTAGCCATGAAACTTTCTTGAGTCGGACGAAATTTTGCACGGCGCGGTATCGGCTTGGATACGTCTTTAGCCCGTTTTTCAGTCTTATGCTTGCGAGCAGTCCGGTAGCGGCGCACGTTACGGCAAAAAGAAGGGTGGCGGAGACCGTCGCCAGTGCGCTGAAATCCTCCGGCTTGCTTCTTTCCGGGTAGGAAAAGCCGATTAAAATCGCAATTATGCAAAGCAGAAGACCTGCCATTAATTCTCCGTGAAAAAAGAGCAGGCATTCTACATGAGAGTACGTTCCACTGCAAGCGTTTCAAGCGAACCGGTCGTTTTAGAAGAGCCTGACAGTGAGTTCCGCGCCTTTTTCGACGACTTCCACGTTTTCTTCTATCTCGATGAAGCCGTCCGCCGTGGCGAGGGTCGTTATGGAGCTTGACCCTTTCATGACTGGTATGGCGCGGCCATCAGAGAGCCTGACGGGAAGGAACTGGTACCGGCCTATGGAAGAGAGCACCTTCCTGTCTATAATTGCGGATACAAAGTGACGAGGTACTTTTTTCCCGCAGAGTATTTCAAGGAGCGGTTCCAGCAGGATATAATAATTCGAAAGCGCGCTCGTGGGATATCCCGGAAGTCCGAATATCAACTTTTTTCCCGATACGGCCATTGCCGTCGGCTTGCCGGGTTTTACGGCGATGCCGTGGAAGAGCAGATTGCCGAGTTCGCCGAGCATTTGAGGCACCATGTCGCCTTTTCCCAGGGAAGAGCCGCCCGAAAGCACCACGATATCAGCTTCTTCGAGGGCCCCGGAGATTGCGCTTTTAACTTCGTCGGCCGTATCCTTGACCATTCCCATATATTTTATCGGGCAGCCGAACTGCATCAGAGACTCGCCGAGCGTTGTCGTATTAATATCGTAGATTTTGCCCGGCGCGAGTGGCGAGCCGGGGGGAAGAATCTCGTTGCCCGTTGACATGAGTGCTATCGTCGGATTTCGTTTCACTTCGACCTCGGTTACGCCCACTGCGGCAAGCGCGCCGAGATGTCTGGGTGCAAGTTCTAATTCTGCCGCAAAGAGGTTCGTTCCCGCGGAAATATCCGAGCCGATTTTAATATAGTTTTCACCCGGCGCGACTGTCTTGTAAACGAGTATTTCATCGCCCTGTCTTTCGGTATTTTCGACCATGAGCGTTGCGTCCGCTCCATCCGGCATGGGCGAGCCCGTGGCTATCTCGATGCATTCTCCGGGCCCTGCGGCTTTTTCGGTAATAACGCCCGGCGTCACGCTGTCGATTATCCGGAGTTTCAGGGGGGATGTTTCACCGGCGCCGAAAGTGTCCTGCGCCCTGACCGCGTAACCATCCATTGCAGCTTTTGCGAAATGAGGCACATCTATCTCGGAGGTTACTGGGCCTGTCAGCACCCGTCCGCGCGCCTCAGAAAGCGCGATTTTCTCCGTTCCGAGTTCGGGAAGGCAGGCCTTGGCGGTTTCAAGGGCTTCGGTGAGGGACATCAGTTTTCCAAATCCCGGCTTGCTCAATTGCAACCCTCCGTTTTCAATTAGCGTAATACCTGAGATAAAGCACAAGAAAAACGACGCGGGCATTATTGAAAAAATGCAGCGCCGCAGGCCCGACGATGCTTTGCCTGCGTTCGTAGAGAAACGCGAGGGCAACACCGAGTACCATTATAGGCAGAAACGAGAAAAAATCAAAATGGATAAGGGAGAAATAGGCGGAAGACAGGACAATCGAGGGCGCTATCCCGAATTGCCTTTTCAGCGCCGGATATGTAAAGCATCGGAAGAAAAACTCTTCGACAATTGGCGCGATTATTACGGCGGAAACGCTTACGAGAACGACGGTAAGCATGGATTTCGATTCGAGCAGCCAACCTATTACGGGTGATGGCTTGTACTCCAGGCCCAGCGATTTGCCTACCCATTCCCATGCGAAGGCGGCGGCCGCGAAGACGGGCAGAACTGCGAGGTAGGACAGGAAGGCGTAGCCCGTGTCTTTCAGGGGATGTTTAATTTTCAGGCCAGCATCGGCCGGGGAGGCACCGTATTCGAACTTGAGCATGAAGACAATCCATAAAACAATCATTATCTTGGTGGCGGAGTCGATAATCATAATGGTCGCCGTCTCGGAAAGGCCGAATGGCATGATTATTATTGGTCCGGCAATGCTGAACGTAACCAGAAGGAAGAATGCTACAATCAGGCCCTTGACGAGGGCGCCTATTCCCCACGTCACCTTGTTTTGGGGTTCTTGACGAACCGGTTTTATGCGGCCGAACCTCAGTCCAATGTATACTGTCAGAACTACGGCGCCCGCAGCCAGCATGAAAATGCCTGCGGCCGCAAGCCAGCCAGTGCCGAGAATCATCTCTTCGAGTCTGGCAGTGCTGTCCGCTTCCGGGATGGATAAATCCTGTTTTTTTACCATGCTTTCAAGCATTTTTATTCCGACAAACCCGGTGACGGCGAACATTAAGAGTATGGCGTATATAATATTGGTATTCGGCCGGGAAGGAGGGACTGGAAGGATGCCGTTATCATCTGGATTTTCGGGAATCGAATAATCGGGTGCGTCTTCACCTTTATCCACAGTATCTCCCGTTGTTTTCTTTTTTCTTGAAAACCAGGCTCCCGTCAAGTGAAATACAGTAATAGAGACTATCAGAGGAGACAATCGGGTTTCAAGGTAAATCCTCCAGGGCGGAATTTGATTTTCGGGGTTGGTAAATGCAACAGGCTGACGACATCGTTCACATTACCGTCGGAACGGCGGGACATATAGACCACGGCAAGAGCACTCTTATAAAAGCCGTCACAGGAACTGACCCCGACAGGCTCAAGGAAGAGCAGGAACGGGGGATGACTATTGACTTGGGTTACGCGGGTTTCATGCTGCCCGACGGTAGAGAAGTCGGAATTATCGACGTTCCCGGCCACGAGCGTTTCATCAAGAATATGGTGGCTGGGGCGACGGGGATAGATTTTGTCGTGCTCGTCGTCGCGGCCGACGACTCGGTTATGCCCCAGACCAGGGAACATCTTGAGATTATGGAACTGCTCGGCATAACCCGCGGCATGACCGTTATTACCAAGATAGACATCGTTGACGAAGAGCTTGTCGAGCTTGTGGAAGAGGATGTGCGCGATTTCTTCAAGGGGACTTTTCTTGAAGATGCTCCCTTGATGAAAGTTTCGGCGATTTCCGGCCAGGGCGTTTCCGAATTCGTGGAGACTTTGCAGGAGCTTGTCCTGCAACTGGAGCCACGTAGCGATTCCGGCGTATTCAGAATGCCCGTCCAGCGCGTCTTCAGCGCCAAGGGCTACGGGGCTGTGGCAACGGGCGTGCCCGTCTCCGGTAAAGTAATCATGAGCGATAAACTGGAAATTTTGCCTCAGAGTAAAATTTCCCGCATTAGGGGAATACAGGTCTACGGCAAGGATAGGGACTGGGCGCGAGTCGGCCACCGCACCGCACTCAATCTTGCAGACCTCGATTACAGGAAAGTTTTTCGGGGGAACGTGGTATGCGAGCCCGGTTATTTCGAGCCCGCCAAAATCATCGATGCGAGGTTCGACTACCTTGCCAACTTGAAAAACAAGCTGGGTCTTAGAACTCCAATTCGACTTCACGTGGGAACGGACGAAGCACTCGGAGTGATGGTGCTTCTTGACAAAAAAAACCTGGTGCCCGGCGAGACGGCATACGTGCAATACAGATTGAGAACGCCCGTTATTGTTGGACTTGGCGACAGGTGCGTGGTTCGAATGCAGTCGCCCGTTACGACCATCGGGGGCGGTCCGCTTCTCGGAAGCGGCGAGGGCAGGCCGAGACTTTTAAAAAGCAGGATGGCCGAATTCGTAAGGCGCAAGGACAATGCTTTTGGCAATAATCTTGAGATTCTTTCAGCTCTTGCTGCCGAGCGCGGGGCACGGCCCTTCGACCTTCAGGACCTGAGGAAGCTAACGCAGTTCAGGGACAATGAGAATGAAGAACTTATAAACCGGCTTATTGAGAAAAATGAAGTTTTGCTGCTGTCGAAACGCAGGCGATACCTTCACGAGGATGGCGCATTAATCGCGCGCGAATACCTGCTGCGTGCCGTGGACAAGTTTTTCAGGGAAAACCCGTTGAAAGTTCACTGCGACCTGAAGCACCTCGTGAATCTTACGGGTATTGACGAAGAAGTTCTGAACATGGTTGCCAGCCATCTTATAAACGAAAAGAAACTGGAGCTTGATTCCGGCAAAATATCCATCCCCGGAAGAAACGTGAGACTCACACGCGAAGAGGAAGAACTCGCAAGCGAAATTGAGAAGATTTACATGGAGGAGCGTTTCAGTGGCCCTTCATACGGCGACCTCGTGGCAAGGCTGACGGGGGCGCATGAAAAGGTAAAGAAAGTCTTCGGTTTCATGCAGGAAAAGGGCGATATTGTTCGTGTCGGGGACAACACCTTCATACATCATGGTGCGCTCGAGGAAGCCAGGGAGGCTGTTGTCAGGCATTTCGAATCGAACCCATCTCTATCGCCGGCGGATATGAAAAACCTGATTGGCGCCAGCCGGAAGTTCGCCATTCCGCTTATGGAACACTTCGACAGGGAAGGTATTACCATCCGTAAAGGTAACGTCCGGGTGCCTGCAAAATCGTCTAAAAAGCCGTAAAACCCTGCAATTGCCTTATTTTTAAATCACCTTGACGCCGTCTGGTTTGTAATGTATTCTTAATTATGAAGGAGAAGTGTCTGTGACTGACAAGGGTTTTACGCTTATAGAACTTATGATTGTCGTGGCAATTATATCTATTCTTGTTGCTCTTGCCATGCCCAACCTTATGGAATCACGCAAAGCCGCTGCAGAAGCATCGGCCGTTTCTTCGTTGCGCACGATAAGCAGCGCCCAAGAGCTTTACTTGAACAGGTTCGGGACCTACGGTATGCTCCAGAACCTGCGGTCCGTCAATATGGTTGACCCGATTCTCGGCGCGGCAACGACGATAGGTTCGCCAAAAAGCGGTTATTATTTTACAGTTACCATTGGAGGTTCCGGCGCAACCTGGACATGCATTGCAAGACCCTCCGACTGGGACAGCACGGGCAACTGGAATTACAAAATCGACCAGACAGGCGTTATCTACCATAATCCCGATGATAACGGGAATACATGGGATGACTCTATTGGCGGATAGAATAATCCTTCGAACTTCCTTATACCCCGATAAATCCCCATATGAATTTGCTTGCCACGGCTCTTGTACGCAGGTATTATGACAGCGCCTTTTGGGGAACGGACGGCCAGACCCGGCGATATTCGTATCGGAGGTTCAGCTCGTGAAACCGGATTATGACGAATACCAGAGCCCTTTTTCCACTCGTTACGCTCCGGAGGCAATCAGGCGATGCTTCGGGGACCGGAAAAAGTTTGTTACTTGGCGCAGGTTGTGGATTGCCCTTGCGGAATCACAGAAAGAACTTGGCCTGCCAGTTACCGAAGAGCAAATTAAAGAGCTTCGAGCCAATGCCGAAAATGTCGACTTCAAATCTGCTGCCGGGTGGGAAAAAAAGCTGCGCCACGATGTCATGGCACATATTAAGGCCTACGGCGAGCAATGCCCGAAAGCGGCCGGCATAATCCACCTCGGGGCGACGAGCTGCTTCGTTACGGACAATACGGACGTGATTGTCCTGCACGAGGCGGCGAATCTCGTAAGAAGCCAGGTGCTGAGCGTCGCTCGTGAGCTTTCGCGGTTCGCGCGCGAACATGCGGGTACGGTGACGCCCGGTTATACGCATTTGCAGTCTGCACAACCGGTCACGGTCGGCAAGAGGGCTGCGCTCTGGCTGCAGGACCTTCTCATGGACCTCGATATGCTCGATTTCGCCCGAAAGCAGTTGAAGTTTCGCGGCGTAAAGGGCGCCACGGGCACGCAGGCTTCAGCGATGCTTCTTTTTGACGGCGACGAGTCCAGGGTCGTTGAACTCGACAGGCTTGTCGCAGGCAGGCTCGGCTTCGACGAAACGTTCGACGCGACGGGCCAGACTTATCCGAGAAAGGCCGATTTCTTCCTGCTTGCTTCTCTATCGGGCATCGCCCAGTCGGCCAACAAGTTCGCCACCGATATCAGGCTGCTCAGTTCGTTCGGAGAAATGACGGAGCCTCACGGCAAGTCGCAGGTCGGTTCGAGCGCCATGCCGCAAAAGGCCAACCCCATGCGAAGCGAGCGGATATGCGCGCTCGCCAGGTACGTCATAAACGCCTCGCAGAACGCGGCTTTTACGGCGGCCGAGCACTGGCTCGAGCGCAGCCTCGACGACAGCGCCAACCGCAGGATTTCCATGCCCGAATGCTTCATGGGAGTATCGGCGATTTTGAACCTTTACCTGAATATCGCCAAAGGGCTTGTGGTTAACGAAAACGTAATCGGCAGGCGCCTCTCAGAGCAGCTTCCCTTTATAGCCTCGGAAGCGATTTTGATGTCCGCCGTTCGCCGGGGAGGCGACCGCCAGGAATTGCACGAGAAACTGAGAAGCCATGCTATTGAAGCGAAGAAAAAGCTCGATTCAGAGGGGATAAACGACTTCCTCTCACGCGTTCGCAGCGACCCTGCGTTCGCGTCTGTCCGTGACGATATCGACTCGCTTGCCGACCCGGCGAAGCTTTCGGGCCGCAGCGAGAAGCAGGTCGTCGAATTCCTCGATTCTCGCGTCTGCCGGGCTCTCGACGGTGAAAGCGGCAAGGACGAAGTCTCGGAAGATTTGAAAGTGTAGAAAAGCTCTGATGACAGCCAGAAAAGAGCTTATTGAAATCCAGAAAAAAATCGTCGCCAGGCTCGAAGAGGAAATAAGGGAAAGCGTGGTCGACGATTCCCCCATGATGCACCAGTACCGCCAGGAATACGAGCGCGAGGTGCAGAAGTACTCGCGAACGGCAACTCAGCGCGAGCTTGTCCAGAAACTGATGGAAGCCGACATAGTTTTCTGCGGTGACTATCATACACTTGCCCTTGCTCAGCTCACCTCCGAGCGCCTTTTGCATCAGGCCGTACACCGGGGCAGGGATGTCATTATCGCCATGGAGATGGTTTACGAGAAACACCAGGAGGTCGTGGACCGCTATCTTGCCGGCAAGATGGATGACGACGAGTTCCTGAAAAAAATAGATTATGAGCAGAACTGGAACTTCGTCTGGGAGAATTACAAGGTCATATTCGACTTTGCGCGAGAGCATAACATAAGCGTGCTCGGCATCAACACGCCCGGACGCTCGGGCCGGCATCATCTAAGGAAAAGAGACGAGTTTTCCGCCGAAATAATTGCCCGCGCATCCGTGGAAAACCCTTCATACCTCATATTCGTGATGGACGGCGACTGGCACATCGCAAGCACTCACCTTCCGGCGCAGGTTGAAAAGCAGTTCAAGAAGCGAAAAGTCAAGAGGAGGTTCCTTACGGTTTTCCAGAACAGCACCGCAATTTACTGGCTGCTCGCCAAGCGGCATCTTGCACATCGCATCGACGTCGTGCAGATAAGAAAAGGCACGTACTGCGTCATCAATTCGACGCCGCTTGTGAAGCTGCAGTCCTTCCTGAACTGGGAGCAGGACATCCGGGAGCTCGGGTATTCCGACCTTTGGGAAAAGGGCGTGACGCGCATCGACTATACCGACCAGGTGGCACAGATAATATCCACCGTGACTTCGTACCTCGATATCGAAGTGAAGGGGCTCGACAATTTTTCCGTCTATTCGACTGCCGACCTCGATTTTCTCGATGTCCTTATGAATCGCGGCGATTTCACTTCAGCCGAAATAAGGCAGATAAAGCACCAGATTGCGGTTGACGAGTCTTACTTTATCCCGAAGGGCAACATCATTTACCTCTCAAACCTGTCGCTCAACCATGCTGCGGAGGAGGCGACGCATTTTATAAACATCACCTGCAGCGGCATGCCGCCCGCAATCGAAAACAGAATCGACGAGTTCTACCACCGGACGCTTATCGAGGCAATTGGTTTCCTCGGCTCGAAAATAATCAACCATAAGCGGGAATGCTACCGGATAAGCGACTATCGCCAGTTTGTCGAAGAGTACAGCAACAAAAAGCTTGCTTCCGAGATGGCGGTGATGCGCACCGTCAGCAAGTTCATCCTCCAGCATCACGATTACGAGCATAATTATATTTGCTCAGACAGGGACACCGGCAAAGTCACTCTAAGAAAAATCTACTCGCAGGAGCCGGATATCCACCTTGGTATTACTCACGGCCTCGGCTATATGCTCGGAAACCAGCTTTACCAGGCCATGATTACGGAGGCGATACCGAGGAGCGACGTGAGGACGCTCTTCTTCACGAAGACCTACGAGCCGGGAGTCGCGGTCAAGAGGTATTTCGACCTCTGCCGGAGACTCGGCGAGCTTCAGCCGTACTGTCGCGAAGAAGGCGACCACTGGGACAAGGTAATCGGGGACTGAGTTCTATTTGACAATCCTGGCTTGTATTGCATAATAACCGCCGGTCGGTTTGCGGGAGATTTTTATGAAAAAAGCATCTGAAATGCTCTGCGTCGCGCTCGATACCCCTTCCATGAAAGAGGCCATTTCGCTGGTGGGGCGCCTCGATGACGGCGCCGGTTACGTCAAGGTCGGCCTCGAACTCTTCACCATATCCGGTTCGAGAATCGTCATCGAGTTGCTCGAACTCGGGTTGAAGGTCTTTCTCGACCTCAAGCTCCACGACATACCCAATACCGTTTCAGGTGCGGTCAGGGGCGCCGCCGGGCTCGGCGTTTCGCTGCTCACGCTCCACGCCTCCGGCGGGCCGGAAATGATTCGTGCCGCGAGGCGGGCGGCCGAGGAGGCCGCTCCGGAAGAAAGGCCGCGACTTCTCGCCGTTACCGTGCTAACAAGCCTTAATGCGAAATTACTCGAAGACACTTTCGGAGTGGCAATGGAGCCGGCGGAACTTGCGCTTCGACTTGCCCGAATGGCGAAAAACTCGGGTGCCGACGGCGTGGTTTGTTCGCCCCGCGAGGCGGCCGCGATTAGAGAAGAATGCGGCAAGGAATTTATGATTGTGACTCCGGGAATTCGGCCCGAAGGTTCCGAAACCGCAGACCAGAAGCGAATCACCACTCCGGCCGACGCGATTCTGGCGGGCTCGGACCTTCTCGTCGTGGGCAGGCCGATTACCAAAGCTCCCGACCCTGCGGCGGCGGCGAAAAATATTCTCCAATCCATAGAAAAGGCGATGAAATGACCGAAAAACCAGTATTTCTACCGGAATTGCGCACCACCGGCATAGGTAGCCTTCCGTTCGCGGACGCCCAGGAGGCCGTGGAATTTGTCTTCGATTGTGATTTTTCCATCCCGTTCTGGCCGCAACTTCCTCAACACAGTTTCAGGGAGTTCATGATACCTCAGTATTCCGAAGGAATGCCTTGCGCGCGCCTCGATGATTCCGAAAAGACGCTTTTTTGCGATACCGGGAACAAGGCGGCCGAACTTGAAGTCTTCTACGAAAAATACCTTTCGGAATACATTGGACATTTTCCCATTTCGGAAGAATTTGCGGCAGGTCTCTATTTGTTCGAGAAAGCGGCCGGAGAGAGGAAATGGGATGCCGTAAAAGTTCATACCACAGGTCCTCTCACTTTCACGCAGGGAATCAAGGACGACAGGGGCGAGCCTGTCTATAACGACCCGGACCTTCGCGACGCCTCCGTGAAACTTCTTGCCAGGAAGACGCAGTGGCAGCTCGAAAGGTTTCGTAAATTCTCCGAGCGAATCATGATAGCCTTTATCGATGAGCCCGTTCTCTCAGCTTACGGATCGAGTAGTTACGTCGGAATATCCGAAAGCGATGTTCACAATATCCTGCGCGAGCCGTTCGATGCGATTGAAGCGGCGGGTGCCCTCAGCGCCGTCCACGTCTGCGGCAATAGCGATTGGGGCATGGTCTTGAGAAGCGGCGTGGATATCGTGAACTTCGATGCGTTCGAGTTTGGCCATACGATTTCGCTTTACGCCGACGACTTGAGCGAGTTTCTCGGCCGGGGAGGGTGCATCGCGTGGGGAATCGTGCCCACGTCCGAGGCCGTGAGGTCAGAGACGAGAGAATCCCTTGCGAAGCGGCTCGGCGATTCGTTCACGCTTTTGAGGCAGAAGGGCTTTCAGGAGTCGCTGCTCATGGAGCGTTCGCTGCTTACGCCCTCCTGCGGCGCAGGTTCGCTGAGCATTGACGATACGAAGCGCGTTTTCGACCTGCTCTTCGAGTTGCGTGAAAAACTTGCATGACCTCTTGAAACCGCCCTCGCTTTATGATTGTAACTTATTTACGGGATTTGATTGAATACGCAATCTCATGTTTCGTATAAGCACGTTGGAAACTTTTATTCGGCAGTTTATCAAGGAGGATGGGGAATGAGGAAGGTTTTGTACGTATCGCTGATATTGTGCATTGCGGTATTGCTTTACGCGGGCTGCAAGAACAAGACTCGGGACGCCTCGATTCCGCTCTCGATTTTCCGCGTGACTTATTCCGACGCCGACCAGGGCGGCACGGTGAATGCGGGCGACCAGCTCTTTATACAGTTCGACAGGCATGTGACGGTCGTGACGAGCAATGCGGTTGCTTTCGTCTTCGAGCTTGCAAGCGTCAGCGACGATTTCGGCACGGGCGCGACCTGGGTTCACACCTCCGGCCATGCAGTTACCGTAACGCTCGGCACGGGTGCGGCTCTGACTGTCGACGGCAGCGACATTATCACGAGCCAGATACGTTTCAGCGAAACCATCCCCTTTGGCGCTATTAGAGATGCTGCCTGGCTTACCAGCGTCGGCGGTGGCGGGTTCTACGTCAGCATGGAGGGCCGCCTCGGCTATGCGGCACCGATTCTCTTGAGCGCAATATACGACGATGTTGACGTAAGCGGTACGCTCACGGAAAACGATACCATTACCCTGACTTTCACCGGCGCAGTCAGCACCTACGTCGGCAATTACTGGCCGTGGTTGACGTTCATCGTTCCAGTTAACTGGGACAACCTCGGCACAGGTGCGTTCGCCCTTCAGACGGATGTGGATGAAATCACGATAACGATAGGCTCCGGCAATCCCGACCTTCAGATACCGGGTACGCATACGGTAGGCAACTACGTGGGAACCGCCCCCTCGGGCATTGACATAGCGATAAGCATGCCTGCGGCCAGGATTACATTCGACGCAGGCGGGGTGGATATCAACGTCCCGCCCACGGCCGTAGATATTCAGTAAGACTATGTGAATCGTATTTCTAATAACTGCCCGGCGTTCACTGAGCGCCGGGTGGTCTTTTTATTCACCCAGTTTGTCTGAACGACACTTATATGCTATAATCCTGTTGTTAGATTGGATATCTTGACTTGTAACAATTATTGTCGACCTCGGATTTCCTTTTGAAAGAATTATATCATGTATAAGGCAATAGCATTTGTACTGTTTTTTCTTTTATGCAGTTGTAGTCAACAAGTAAATGAGCAAAAAGAAAGCTGCAACTATATTGAAAAAAACAAGGATGAGATACATTTACTTATAACTTTACTAAGTTCAGAAACTTGGTCCGAACGCAACAAAGCCGAAACAACACTTATCGAACTTGGACTGGATATCGTGACTCTTTTAAGAGACTGGAAATCATTTTCAGACCCGAACCTGAAACAGTCCTGCGAAAAAATAATTAAAAAAGTTCTACTCGCCGAGTCTGATTATGCCCAGATGGATAAACTGGAGATCAAACCAGAAAAGATTACGTGTTTCGCTTTGTCCTTTGATGGACAATACCTTGCATATGGTGATGCAGCGGGTAATATCAATATCTGGTCGGTTTCAGAAAGCAAGCATGTACGTTCGTTTAAATCGAAAACCAGTAGAATTGATTATCTTTTTTTCGGGCCCGAGTGCGGAAGTATTGTTTCATTTGACGAAGCAGGCGAATTGAAAAAATGGGACATTTCAAAAGGTTCGCTTCTTCTTGAAAAAGAAGGTTTCTGGTATGTCTGCGCAGCGCCGGGGCTCAACTGGTTCATCGCAGTTTCAGCTAATTCGGAGAGGATTTCGATTTATGATTTCGACACCTTTGAATCCAAAGATGAACTGTATATAGACAATAACGAAACTTTAAGTAGAATCATATTATCTCCTGACGGGAGAAAATTGGCTATTGGCGTCTATAAACACCCACGTAATTCAATTACCTGGAACAACATTTATACAAAAACAGTCCATATTGACAAAGGGCTTAAACTTCATCTGAATGAAAAGGTTTATGATAAATCCGAACCGTGGTTTTTCTCAAATGATGGTGAAATATTATGTTTACAAAATGTATTTGGTCTGGAGTTAATTAATGCCTTGGAAAATAAGTCCTTAATGAAAGTAAACCACGGGCTTGGGCTGATATTTCATGCCGCGTTAATTGCCAATAATCATATTTTGATTACTGCTACCGGCGGATATAATGGAATGGGTATAATGAATTTCTGGAATGTATCGACGGGAAAGATTATTCGCACATTAGAAGACTTGGAAATGGTCAGCATTAAAGGTCTTGCAGTCAGTTTGGAGGGAAAAGTTCTTGTTGCTTTATCGATTGAGGATTCAATTATAAGAATCTGGCAGAAAATTAATAACTGATAGTTTTAAACATAATAAACTTGCAAGTTGCGATAGTCAAGTTGAGGTTGCAGAATAAATTGCTTGAGGATTCTATTTGTCCTCGGTAGTTTCCTTGATTTTTATCTTCACCGCGTTTGTTACGACCTCGCCGCGGAAGTGCCTGCTTCCTGAAGGTCGCAACTCCGTATAGCCGCATACGAGCATGTATTCACCCGGCTCGATTTCCGGTTTGAACGACGCCTTGAATTCGAACTCGCCGCCCGGCTTTACAATATACTCCTGCGGGGCCTCGCCGGATGTTTTCATTGAAAGCAGGCCGTTGGCGGCATATTCCGGCTCCTTGTCGGCTTTAAGAAGAACGTACCAGAGGCTTTTTGTCAACTCTCCATCGATTTGCGCCGGTTTGCTGCCGTGGCAGTAAAACTTGAATTTGATATCGAGCTTGCCGCCTTTTTCCATCTCAGTCGCTTCCATTTCGAGACTCGCGCTGAGGTTGCCGTATGGCCGCCCTTTTTTCGCTTCTTCGAGCCTCGGCAGGTGAATTACTTCCGCCGTAACGGGTTCTTTGAGAGAGAAGTGTTTTACTGCAAGAAAGACTTTTTCTCCCGATTTGGTCGTGACTGTTGTGCCGCTGACTTCGTGAAAGTTCGCATTGATTGTGTGCCTTCCGCTGTAGTTGCCGTAGGGACGGAACTGCTTTTCAATCTCGTAAGTTTCTCCGGGCGTTAGGTGGATGAACTTGAACTCCGAGCTTCTCGCGCTGAAGCCTCTCGACCAGTTGATTGCGCCCTCGTTTGCCCCGAACGGGACGTAGGAGCCTTTCTCGGAGATTTCCGGGCCAGGTATCCAGACCGGCTTCTCGCCCGCGTTTTTAATAACCACCTTGTAATCGATTTGCTTGTGGCTTGTCGAATACTGCCGGTCGAGTGCGATTTTGACTTCGACCTTATTATCGGAAGGAGTGCCCAGGTACTTGCCGAGATAGATGAGCGTCCGCTTGTCCATACCGGAAAGCTCCTCGAACGCGGCGTCGCGCTCGGCGAGTTTTTTACTCTTAAGCTGCTCGATGAGCTTGTCGACCTTTTTCTGCGTTTCTTCGGGCAGGTAAGCTATTTCGTCGAGGATTTTTCTCGCGCGGTGGGCGACTTCGAGGTCTTCGCTCGCGGCGGCCTCTTCGAGCGCCGGGCCCGCGGCCCGGCCCGCTTCGACAAGCTTCTTCTCCGCTTCGCGCCTTTCCTTCCAGCTTTCGGCGCCGAGCGATTTTATAAGTGCCCTAATCTCCTCCTCGCCCGGCGGAGATGGAGTTTCGCCCTCCTGCGCCAAAGCGGCGGTGCATAGGCATAGTATGATTGCTGCTATGAGAAGTTTCTTCAAGACGATTGTTTTTCTCAGCTCAGTTTCGCCACAAGCTCGATTTCCACGAGAACATCCTTCGGCAGCCGCGCCACTTCGACGCAGGCTCGTGCCGGCGGGTTTTCCGGGAAGAACTCGGCGTAGACGCCGTTCATCTGCGCGAACATATTCATGTCTTTTATGAAAACGGTCGCTTTGACCGCGTTCGCGAGTCCCCCGCCTGCCGCTTCGAGCACGGCAGAGAGGTTTTTCAGGCACTGCTGCGTCTGCGCTTCGATTCCCTCGACAATCTCTCCGCTGGCCGGGTCGACTGGAAGCTGCCCTGAGCAGAAGACCCATCCGTCTGCCGCTACCGCTTGCGAATATGGCCCAATCGCCGCTGGTGCGTTTTCCGCCTTGATAACTTTTTTCGCCATCAGTTTTCCTCCTGCATGTTAATGAATAATGTCTTTTTCTTACCAGATAATCAGCCTCACGCCAAGCGAAAAGCGGGTTGGAAAGCCAATGTTATTTGCTTTGCAGGGGCGAACGTGATAATATTGGTTTTCTGGAGGCCGAGTTGATTGATATTCATACACACGTGCTGCCCGGCGTCGACGACGGGCCCGAGGACGTCGAAGAGGCCGTCCGGACCATAAACGGTCTCGTCTCCGGCGGGGCCGATACGATTGTCGCCACGCCCCATAACCTGCCTGGCAGGTTCGAGCCGCCGCTCGATCTGATACTTCGGTCGAGGCAGGCGCTCAGCGACGCGCTCGTCAGCGCCGAATCCCGCGTCAGACTTCTTCTTGGCCACGAAATCACCTTTCAGCCGGAGCTGCTTGACAAACTTGAGAGGGAAGAATTCCTCACCATTAACGGTACTTCTTATTTCCTTTTCGAGCTGCCGCCGTTCAACGTTCCGCCGGGCCTCCGGGATTTCGTCTTTCGGGCGCGGCTGAAAGGATACTACCCGGTTCTCGCGCACCCGGAACGAAACGAGATGCTGCGTTTCGACCTCGACTTCCTCGCGAAGCTCGTCGAGGGCGGCACTCTCGTGCAACTCACTGCCGGCAGCATAACCGGCAAACTCGGCCCCAATGCGCAGGACTCGTCGAAGCAGATACTGCAAAGCGGGCTCGCCCACGTAATCGCCAGCGACTGCCATTCGCTTCGGTTCGGACCCGGCGACATGGCCGAAGCCGCCGAAGTCGCCGCGGCGTTTATCGGCTCCGAGGCCGCCGCGAAGCTCGTCGAGGACAACCCCCTCGCTATTGTCGAGGGCAGGCCGCTCTACCAGTAAATGTTCGTGAACTTGCCGTTGTGCTCCCTGGCCAGTCCCTGCAGCAGCTTTAGCATTTCCTCGCGGTTCACGCTCTGCGTCGTGCGAACGTTCTCGAAGCCGAAGGTGAATATTTTCACCTTGCGCTGCCTATTTGCGTTTCTCACCCATTCGAGAATCGGGTCCACGGGCACCATCGCACTGTTGCGGAACGGCTGCCCGTCGGAAAGCAGAAACAGGGTGTCGAACTCCTCGTCCGCGAACGCCTTCTTGAGCGCCTCGTCCGTATGCGTCGCGCCCATCGGCCCGAGGCCCTTCACCCATTTTATCGCGGAGTTCTTGCTCTGCGAATTGGCGTAAACAAGCTTCTTCTGCCACTGCGCGATATTGCTCGAAAAGTAGAGAACGTTGAATTTTGTCTTCGGGTCCATGCCCGCGATGCACTTGCATAGCTCTTTTTTGACCCTCTCGATTCTCGCCCGGTCCAGCGGCAGGGTAGGGTCGCCGCCCCACGGGTCGAGATTTTTCGGGTCCTTCGGCGGAGTGGTGGGCTTGAGCTGGCCGCCCTCGTCCTTCTTATAGACGGGGTCGCGCGCCTGCATCGAACCCGACCTGTCGATTACGAACAGAATTTTCCGGGACATTACTTCCTGCCCGAAGAACTTCGGCGCTTTCTTGACCTCATCGTCAATCGAGGTGCGCGGCTCGCCTTTCAATGCGGGCTTCGCCGTGTCGGGGCTCTTGGGCCCGGCCTTGAGTTCGTCCTTGCGAATCCTCCAATAGCCTTCCCAATTTTCGGCAGTATCGTAGTCCGCGCCGGTGAGCGCCGTGAGCGCCCGTCTGACCTCGACCCAGAGAAGGCCCTTTCCTTTTTCTATTTTGCCAAGCACTTCGATAAGGGCGTCGACGGCCTTGTGGTCGCCCCTGGTCCTCAGCGCCAGAACAGCCTCCCTGACGACCTCGTCCTTCTTGTCCTTGAGCATGTCGAGCAGGGTCTGGAAGATATTGTCGCCTTCCTTTTTGCTCAGCACCTCGGCAAGCATCAGACGCACTTCCCATGTCTTGTTTTTTCTGGCCTGCTCGCACATGAAGTCGAGCGCCTCCTCGTCGGTGATGCTTTCGAGCGCCTCCTTTGCGGCGTCGTAGACATCCTTGCGCTCGATTTGCAGGGCAATCTGGAAGATAATCTTGACTGCCTTCTCGGTATTGAGTGCGCCGAGTTCTTTTGTGACGGAGCAGACTGTGGACCAGTCCTCCTGCTGCATGGCGGCGTTGAGCTTCTTGCCGAGCTCCTTGAGGTCCTGCGCCTGAAGCGACCCGGCGAGGACAAATACAACCGCGACAATTGCAGTCGCGATAAACAATTTCCTCATATCAAAATCCTCCTGATTGAAATCTGATTTTCACATTTGGTTCCCGTATGAATAAACACCCCTGCAAACAAAACATTCCCAATACCGTGAAATTTTGCAGATAAAATTTCACGTGCCGGGGTTTCGGTTCGCGCGTTGTGACTTGTCGAAGACAAGCAAGCGAGCGAAACGAAAGGCAAATAACACCTTTTTTCTCTTTTGCCCGATTTTTTCGTTTGTAAACTTAAGTCTTTACTATCAAAGGACTTACGACATAATTTTACAGATTGGTAAAGGTCTCCTGTCATATTTGCATGGGTATTTTTACCGTGCTTGTTAAATAAAACTTCTCTGTTCATGATTTCCATATTCTCAATTGTCATTACGAGGAGCGAAGCGACGTGGTAATCTAATCGCGAGCGTAGCGAGCAATATCGTTTTTTTGTTATTTTATCAGATTGCCGCGTCCTCACTTCGTTCGTCCTCGCAATGACTAATAATCCTTCTTTTCCCTCTAAAAATAACAACTCCATTACATTTACAACCGGATATTTGAATCCCCCGTAGGATTGTGGTTTTGCCGCTTCCCGGTGCTTCATTCTGCCTGAAGCAACCGACGGTCTGGAATGCAATATTCCTCATGTATTATGACACCGTTTTAGGGGTATGACAAGCATAAAAAATCAAAAAAACCTGAAAATAATGTAAAAAATTTGCAGAATCAGGGGACATGAACTTGTTTCGTGTACCCGGATTTGAATATATTGCATTATCCGTGCGGGATGTTATATTGCATTGTTGTGAGAATAGATGATAATATTGAAGTATCATGACCAACTCTAAGTACATTCTCTGGTGTTGTTTTTCTTCGCTGTTATTCATACTTAATTTCAATTGCACTAAGACAGAGCCTGAAAGTGTGAGTGAAGCTGCTGGTTGGCAGTGTTACTTCAATAAGATTCCTGATATATCAAATGAAAAAGAAAAACAAACGTTCCTTGATTCTCTGAAAACCGCACCAGGATGGACTGATGAAGAAAATAAGCCCCTCGCACCGGGATTTGAGGAAGACAGACTTGTGCTCAAATACACAGGCTTGATGCGGGGCACCGATTCAGAGACGTACCTTGTTCTTGTGTTCTTTCAAAACTTCATTCTTGTACCCAGCCCGTTTGCAGTCAGGACATACAGATTTTCCGAAACGGGACTTTGCGGGGCAGATACTTTTAGTGTCGGATGGCGCATGGTTGCCGAAGGTGTGTCCGTGGAGAAAGCATATGGACTAAACTATGACTTCCTTGTCATAGAAATTGGATCAGCGGTGAAATTCAGCGACGAAAAGCCTCCTGTCAGTCTTGATGAAGAATCGCCCAAAGAATTACTGCGAGGAAAAACATCTTTCAAGGAATGGTCCATGCAGCAGAAGTATGTCGTCAACAAGCACAGGATATACATGGCGCGCATGCTTGACCTGGATGGCCTCTATATTGACAATACGCCGGACTCCGAATGCAAGCACCTGCGAATGGGGCCCATGCCTGATGAATCTACTAAAGGCGTAGACGTAACCGAAGAACTTGTTCGAATTGACTTGCTCACAATGGATAGTAGCAAAGACATTGCCACCAAATTGGTAGCTTACCTTGGGCACGAGGATGTCCTTATCCGCGAGAAAGCTCTCTATGCCTTGACTCACCACATGGAAAACAGGTTTTTTCCGCTGATAGAGTTAGCGTACAACAGCAAAGACCCTTGGATGGAAGTAGCAGCTATCCGCGCTGCTTGCCATATTTGGCTGGATAATGCCATTGGACTGATATTGAAAGGACTGTCAAGCCAGCACGAAACAACGAAGCTCGCTACGCTCAAGTGTTTCGATTTCTCCGGCTATAAGCCTGCTGCCAAGAATGTGGTAAAACTCCTTGAGGATAAGTCTGAGCGAATTCGCATGGCCGCAATCGATGCTCTTCTGTGGGTGGGAACGCCGGAAATACTGCCCTCTTTGTTCAAGTTGGCTAAGAGCAGCGATGTTGAGATTCGCAGAAGGATTGGAGAAGCAATATACTCGTCTGGCTGGGAAGATGACCTTGACCTTGACTTCATTATCGAGATGACCAGAGACGAAGATCAGTATGTTGCCTGGCATTATGTAAGGAAACTGGGCCTTATCAAGCATCCCAAAGCGATCATTCGTCTCACCGAACTTCTGACTCACAAGGAGAAATACATAAGGGCACAGGCTGCGGTTTCCTTAAAATGGCAGGGGGATGTTAGTGCCGTGCCTTCGCTGAAGAAGGTGCTGCCCGAAAAGTTGTCCGAATTCGGGCTTGATGTGGCCGGCACCCTTTTGAAGACCGGTGAAAGCGGAGTCGGGCTGGAATATATCAAGCGCGCACTTCAATCAGAAGAAGATAATTTCCGAATGATAGCCCTGGAGCAGATAGGATATTCAAAGAGAAAAGACCTGGAGCCTCTCTTGAAAGCCGCACTTGGTGACTCGAATCTTTCGATTAGACTCGCTGCTGCCGCGGGATTGCGCGGACTGGACGACGATACAGCCTTGAAACATCTCAAGCAGTTGCTCGAAGATCCGAATTCCGATGTGAAAATAGGCGTAATAGATGCGTTGCAGGGGCTCGGCAGGAAATCAGTTCCCGTTCTGCTTGGGGCAGTTGATTCCAGAGATTGTATAGCGGCGGGGAATTCCATTCGGGTGCTTGGTGAAATAGGTGATACGTCAGTTGTGCCCAAGCTGCTGGAGAAGCTCAAGGATTCTGAGGAATACGTGTTCCAGTCCATTTTGGTAGCCTTCATGCACCTCCGAGATATGAGAACTCTTCCCGCATTGAGAGAAATTGCGGAAACTCAAACAGGCTATACGAAAGACCTTGCCGAAGAGGCAATTCACTGCATTCTTAACAAGGAAAAATAGAAAATGAAATATCTGCATGTTTTGCTTATTGCCGGTCTTTTCATTGCGGGATGTATTTCTACGACTGAAAAAACCGTTTCGACTAAACGGGAAAGCGAGCCAATAAAAGAAACGGTCGAAGAATTACCTGAAAAATCAGAGACTTTTTTTCAGATGGTAGTTCATGGCAAGGAACAATCGGCGCTATCTTTTCTCGAAAATGAAAGCGATTATTCGGATATTATATACGACCTTGAAGACGAATGGTATGATGAAGGTAACTTGCCGTCTCGGGACAAGCTTGCCAGATTTTACAAGTTCATTTGCAATAACTATCCGTTGACAGATTACTATGACCTCAAACAGTTTGCAGATTATTTTTACAAGTGGAAGCTTTTCGAAAGAATGAGTGAGAAGTCTCTCTATTCCAAGCGTTCATACCTTGAAGAGTATCTTGTGTACAACGAATTCGCTTCCCCTTTCAGCGCACATACCGAAGAGCAGCAAAAAAAGGCGAATGATAATACTGAAAATATGAGGTTGCTCTTTCTGAAAAAGGATTTTGTGGAGAAAGCGGATGACCTTGCTCTTTATGGATATTTCATGTGGTCAAGCAACTTGCTCGGCAAACCCAAATATAAACCAGAACACCTGCGCCTTTTCGAAGATATTTTTTTTGCTCTCAGCATCGTAATTGAGACTGATTACGAGACATGGTACAAAGAAGAAAGCGATATTGACAAGCTATGCGACTATTTCGAAAAAAACCTTAAATCTCCCCTCGGTAAATTCATTCTTGCTCTTCTGAAGGACGAGATGGTTGCCGGAGTTGAGCATGAGAAGACTTTTGATGAGGCTGTGAAGAAAGCTCCGACTCCGCGCCAGGCAGCCATGTTGATTTATAAAAGACTCAACGAGTCAGAAGATAAAGATGAGAAAACAGTGCTTGCGAGGCGTTTCGTCGACCATGTCCAGAACGGCAGCTACGCTTCCAAGGTTTTTATGCATATCGTATATCCTTATTTCAAAGAAGGTAACCTTGAGGCTGTCGAGAATGAAATAAATCGGTATCGCCATAAATATCCGAAAAACGACATGGTAAGCATGGCGCTATTCGAACTTGCCCGTGCTAACTTCTCAAAAGGAAATAATGAAAAAAGCATTCAACTGCTTGAGGGTGTTGTAGCTGATTTCCCGAACTCGTCCTCTTCAGCTTATGCATGGCTGGCATTGGGCGAGATTTACGAAGCCTGCAATAATATTGAAAAGGCATTGGAATCCTATGAGAGGGCTGCAACATTCAGGCATTCTCCCGACACGCAGGAAGTTACGGGCAATATCATGGATGCGTCCAATACTCGCAATATGGCTATCGAGTTGCTGGCAGACCTTCTGGAAGAGACGGGAAAGTATGAAGAAGCCCTGAAATGGTATCGCGCATGGGAGCCGACTTCATGGTGTGGTACTTGCGTCGGACTTATGTATGAACAAAAAGAGATTGCCGTAATCCGCCTACTCGGAAAGCTTGGACGCAGGGAAGAAGCACTCGAAATGCTGAAAGAAGAAATAGAGGATGGCTATTCGGCTTATAAGGGCGCTCGGTGACATTTCCGAAAAGAATACGCTGGAGCTAATAATACCTTTTTTGAAGGATAGTGAAAAGTATATACGCATAGAAGCATGTGTTGCCGCTGGCAAGATTGATGGAGAAAAAGCGCTTGGTAAATTAATCAATATGCTTCTTACGGATTCTTCGGATTCCGTCAGGAGATGCGCGATAGATATACTCAGTCAGTTCAACGGTAGTCTTGTTATTGAAGGTATGATTGAAGCTTTGAGAGATAATGATATCGTTGTGAAAGAGAAAGCGGGAAGAATTCTGAAAAGTAGAACTGGACAGAATTTCGAACCCTATTACTTTTTGTGGAAGGCGTGGTACGAGAAGAATAAGGATAGGTAGTTATACGAGATTGGAATAATAACGGCCATTTAATTTGATACTTCCGCTTGCAGGTGCTTTTCTGTTGTGTTAGACTCAAAAAGTCTATGAAAATATGTCACACAGTATCTTCGTTGCAATTAAAATCTTCTATAGGAGTGAGATATGACAAGGTCGGGAATAATGTTGGCGGTGTGCGCAATGATAATGCTGCTGCCGATTGGGATGGTTTTTGCGCATGATTGGGACAAGCTGCTAAGAGAGTATGCGGAGAACGTCGAGAAGGCGGTCTATGAGCACGTGAAGAAAGAACTCGATGATGGCAAGTCCGAAGAGGAAATCAACAAGCGCCTGAGGTCTGCGGTCGATACGGCTGCGAACAAGGAGATGGACAGGATAACGGAGCAGACCAAAACGGCCGACGGTAAGATGCCTGCGAAGCTCGGAGACATGATATTCGGCCGAGTATTCGAAAGGGCGAAGATAAAAGCCCGCAGAGAGGGAGCGGGGCGCGCATTCAGAGAATACTACGTCAAGAACTGGAAAGAGACAGAGCCGAGAAAAGAACTTGTCGACCCGGGCAGGAACGAGAGAGAAATAGTTTCCGAGATAAGAAAGACAAGCATCTTCGACGATTTCAAGGAGCTTGAGAAGCTGAAGTACGAGAAGCCGGTGATACTGTTTTTCTTCGTGAACCCTTCGCGGGAGAGGAAAATCTGGCTGCAGGCGGAAGATTGCCTCGAAGTGCAAGAGAAGATATTCGCGGAGCCGGGTTTTTACGAGGCGTCTTTGAAGTTCAACCGATTCAGGGTGGATATAGAAAAGCTGGGCAAGCCGCTTTTGAGAAAGTACAAGGTCCGGTCTGCGCCGTTGACAATATTTTTTGACTGCGCGGGCAAGAATATTTACTCGTTCGATGATGCGAAGGAAAACATGGACAGGCTTCTCAAGAAAATGGAAGACATTGTCGAAAAGTCCATCAAGATATCTGAAAAAGAGAAACCCAAAGAGCCGGAAGTTAAAGAAGTACCGGAACCGGAGGATGGGAAACTGTTCAACGGGAAAAACCTTGACGGATTCGAAGCCGTAAGCGGTATCTTCAAAGTGCTGAAGTCGCGGATAGTCACGAGCCAGACGGAAAGGGACAATCCCGCATATCTCTTGTGGTTGAAGCCGCTGAAGGGAGATTTCACGTTTTCGATGAAAATGACTATCGATAGGAAACACGGCCAGAATACTTCATTCGGGGGCGGTAAGGCTCCGTACGGAGCGGGCATAGTTATCGCGGACGGCGAAGACAAAAGCAAATGGGTGAAATTCTGGACCGAAGCTGCGAGAGGCGAAAAAGGGCGGATGGGCCTCTCGGGAGGCAGGTTCGGCAATTCAACGAGCAGGACTGCGAAAGCCGAATGGAACGACCTGAAGCTTCTCGTAAAAAACAATATCTTGAAAACATACTTCAACGGAGAAGAAATCAATTCCGAAGACTTCACGAGCTATAAAGGCGGGAAAATCGGCGTATTCGCCCATATGTGCGACGTAAGCTTCAAGGATATGGTGCTTGTCAGGGAGGAACCGAAAAGCGCCGGCGATACGGACAAAGAAACACCCGAAGCAACGGCGGAGGAGGAGAAAAAGCAGGCTCCGAGAGAAGAGCCGGTTTCAAAAAAGATACTCGAAAAGCTCGCACAAATCGCACCGGAAGGTTACGTGGCGGTGCCTGCCGGCGAGTTTTTCATGGGAGCCGAGGTCGACTATCCCCAGGTACGGGAAAACCAGATGCCTCAGCACAAGGTTTACCTCGACGCGTATTTCATCAAGAAGTTCGAAGTTGCAAATACGGAATACAAGGAATACATCGACCATAGCGGCGCGCCGGCACCATTCAGCGACCAACCTTATACGTCTGCATGGAACTGGAAGGACGGGCAATATCCCGAAGGCAAGGCGACGTATCCGGTCGTGCTGGTCACATGGAAGGAATGCATGAACTACGCCAAGTGGTACGGCGAGAAGAAGGGCAGGAAATGCAATCTGCCGACGGAGGCGCAGTGGGAAAAGGCGGCCACGTGGAATTTTGTTAAGGGAGAGAAGTATATCTACCCATGGGGCAACGAAATCAGCGATACGGAGCAGATAAAGAAAATTCAAGAATATACGCAAGTCACGCCCGTGGGCAGCAATTCATACGATGTTTCGTTTTGCGGCTGCTACGACATGTTCGGGGATGCCATCGAGTTTTGTTCCGATGTATATGAGAAAGACTATTACAAGAATTCTCCTTATAAAAATCCCACGGGCGGCAGGTCGAGCGACCTGGAGCGAGACCGCGCATCTCACAGGGGCGGGAGGCATTACGGACTTTTTGGGCGCGGGAGCAGCGGGCCATGCGGAAGCTGGCGCGGGACGTTGAACGGTTTCAGGCTGGTTCTTGAACCGACCGAGAAGGAGCTGTTTCTGATTAAAAAGATTGTCGAGTCGAAAGGCGATTTCGACGTCGATGCCTATATCGAGGAAGACAAGAAGAAAAAACTCGCCGAGTTCGAGAAGCATTTTTTCAAGGGAAAAGTCAAGAAAAAGAAGGGTATCGTGGAGATAGAGTATTCTTTCCGGAATCAGGACGAAATAAGCGACTGGGTTTTCGCGAAAGACCTGTTGAAGCCATACGAGCTTTCAGGCGACCCGGGCATGTGGGACGTCTTGAAATCGGAGCGCTCGCTCAGCGGAGGAGGCAAGGTTGCGGCGTTTACGAATGCCGTATTCACCGGCGAGGCCGCTTTTGACGTTGAGCTTAAAATGAAAAACGTGAAGAACCTTGTGCTGCTGGTTTCTTCATCGAGCAGCGAAGATGCCTGCGCAGCCTGTTTTGCGATTGACAAGGATAACGATATTTTTACAAACGACCACACGAAAGATTTGGTGAGCGAGGGGTATGTAAACCTGATTTACCAGCTAAAAGCAGGTGGATACAGCGAGGGAATGATGAGCTGCAGCGGCAATCAGTTGACGATAAAAGATGGCAAAGCCAGAGTTAACGGCGAGCTCAGAATTATCTTCAATCCTGCCACCAGTGATATCATGGCTTTGGTTTCGGCAAACCTGCTGGCCGTCGGCGGCAAACCTCTGGGGAATGCTCCCAGAAGAAAATTCAAGCCCAAGAAAAAATACAAGTTTACCGTAAAGGTGACGGAAGGATTCGTGCTTTTTTATGTCGAGCGGGATTTGCTGGGCTTCACGATAGCTCCCAAGGGAAGCTACAGGTTCGGTGTGGCTGCCGTGGAATCTTTTGTCGATATGCAGAAAGTCCGAATAACGGGCCGGCTTGACGAGAAATGGATGGAGAAAGAAGCCGAAAAGTAGCTTCCTTGCACAACTTCGGCCCGGCTGCATTACAGTTGGTTTCAATCAGAGTCG